>Ga0256840_1002817_pt1 | contig 14882 bp, 17 predicted proteins | sample 355202metaG_FD_185969 | JGI IMG/M metagenome (GOLD analysis project Ga0256840, IMG submission 185969) | Hydrothermal vent microbial communities from Mid Atlantic Ridge, Atlantic Ocean - 355-202 | ecosystem: Environmental > Aquatic > Marine > Hydrothermal vents | place: Atlantic Ocean: Mid...
ATTCAAGCACTCTATCCCTACAAAGAGGATATAAAAGCCTTACATGTAAACGGGCATACCTCTAGCGAATGGGGCAATCTTAATCAACCAAAACGCTATTTAAATAATGTTAAACTCTCATCAAAGCGAGCTTTTGAGGTTTTAGCGTTTATCTATCAAGACCACCAGCTCCATACTTATCAAGAGTGGTTAAGTACGATACTTAGTAGTGATGGACATAGTTATGCTGAGCATATTATGAAGAACACAGAAGATAAAGAAAAGTCTCGCAGAGTAAATTTTAAAATAGAGGTAAAGTAAAGTGAACCGAGGGCTAAAAAACCATCAGTTCGTGGTGATCAACCACAAGAAGGAACATTTCCTGAATCATTAGCATATTCCCATAAGAATGCTTTTAGGTGTGGCGCATATTTTTTAAATTTTTTGCTACCAAAATATTTTTTAGATTTTTTATCATCTTTGTGTGCATCAATCATAGCTTTTGCATCATCAGCAAATAATGCAGTCCACTCATCTTGAGAATGCATTGCAGCACCTTTGGTTCCATTGCCATGACATTTTTTACATTTTTTTAGGTAAGTTTTCTGACCTTTTTTAATGCTACCATCCGCATACGCCGCAGAACTTAACATCCCAAATGCTACTAATGAAGACAAAACAATTGAAGTACTCTTTTTCATATATATCCTTTTTTGCATATTGCAGTAACCATGATACTAAAATCACAATTAAATCACAATTAATATTCTCAAGTATTGAAATTATTACTATTTTGAACTGAAATTGTCACCTCATTACGCATATCATCTTGACGAATTTTTCGATAAGCCTTGCGTAAAAGTTTCTTTAGCCCCTCAATATCAAGACCAAGGGTTTCTCCTATGCTTGATTCAACAATACCCGCTTCTTTCATGATAAATCCACGCAACTCTTTTTTAGTGAGGCGACGCTTTATGGAGGCATAAAGAAGTACTTCATCTTTTGTAATTTTTTCATCTTCATCTTTATAAAATGCTACAAGAACATCATGAATTGTTTTTTCATTATGATATTGTTTCCAAACAGAATTTTCTAACATTATGGCAACTTTCTTAAAATTTCAGTAAGGTCTTTTGTCTCGATAATCATATTTGCCTCATTTTTTAGAACCTCTCTTGCACAAAACGCGACACGGGTTCCTGCGTGAGCAAACATACTTAAATCATTGGCACCATCGCCAACAACCATGGTCTCTTCTTCACTCACACCTAAGAGATTTTGAAGGCGAACTAACATATCACCCTTAGAGTAATTAAACATCATATCCCCACCTACAAGTCCACTTAAGGTTTCATTTTCTCTTACATGTAAGACATTAGAAAAGTCTGCATCAAAGCCTAGTTGATCTTTAGCATAAGAAGTTGCTGAACGAAAACCTCCACTAAAGCAGATAACTTTCATACCCTTTTCCTTAAGTGTAGCAATAGTCTCTTTTGCTCCTGCCATATAAGGAAGGTTGTGAGAAATAGCTTCTACTTTAGAGTACGGTAGACCTTTTAGCAGACCTACCCTCTCTTGAAGTGACTCAAAAAAATCAAGCTCCCCAGCCATCGCTCTCTCAGTAATAGCAGCAACACGCTCCCCAATACCTAACTCATCCGCAAAAAAATCAATCGTCTCACCATCCATCAATGTTGAGTCAAAATCAAATACACATAGCTTCATCTTTTAATATCCTTTAGTAAAATTTCATAGTTTGAGAGTATATTTTCATGAAAACTCTCAGGGATTCTATTCCAATCCATCACTTGAATTAAAATAGGAATATTAGACTTTTGTAAAGCACTCTTAAAGCCCATCAATTCATCAATATCTAATTTTTCTTGAGCTTTTGTCAAAATAACCAGATCTAAATCACTCGTATCATGTGCATCGCCATTAACACGACTTCCATACGCCCAAATTTCCAAAGGAGTCTGTAGTGTTTGTTTGGCAATAGCCTTAATGCTTTTCTTATCTTTTTCTCTAAGTTTCATCACTAATTACCTCTACGAGATTAGAAGCGTCACTAACAAACTGCTTCATTAAGACTAAAGTTTTGTTAGCTAAATCTACACCGTAATCGTGACTCGTACTGTTTCTATTATCACGATACTCAAGCCAGCGTTCTACCTCGTCAATACTAAGCAGACCACGCAAACCAGCTTCTCTAAATATATCCTTAAAATAGAGCTTATCTACCGCCTTTGATGTATGAAAATAAGGTCTCAATCTCTTTTTTAACAATTTTCCAGATTGCTCTAAAATAATTTCAAATTCTTTAATAGTAGCCGAGCGATATATATCATACTCAATATCATCTTCTGTGTAGTTCTGTAAAGAGTGGTATGCTTTATCCAAGGCGGTTATACATCTTTGTAAATATACTACATCTATTTTCATTATATTTCTTTCTAGGTTATAATATCGCAATTATATCCAAATAGAGGCAAAAGCGTGTTTGAACAATTAATAGAGAAACTCCATAATGAAACTTATATCACCCTAGAAACTACCCCTGCACATTCACCGCAATTTCGCCCTACTGTTGATAAGATAGAAGCTCTTGGTTTAGACAAGCTTGTAGATGGTTTTAGCACCACAGACAATCCTCTTGCAAAACTCAAATACAACGCTCTTTTTGCGGCAAATATGCTTCAAGAGCGTTTTAATAAACCTGTTATTGCTACAATGAGTATGCGCGATAGAAACCGTATCGCCTTACAATCCGACCTACTTGGTGCTAATGAGATAGATATTCGTGCTGTCTTGGCACTCACAGGAGATCCCGCAAAGATATCAGATCAACCTCATTCTAAAGGTGTTTTTGAAGGTGACAGTAATCTTCTTTTAGACATGATAACTTGCTTTAATAGTGGTATTGATTATGCAGGAAAACCGCTTACATGTAAGCCTGAAACTATCTATCCTTTTGCAGTTGTTAATTCTTATGCTAAAAATCCAAAGACACTCCTAAAAAAGATGCAAAAGAAGATTGAACATAAGGCGCTTGGAATTATCACGCAACCTGTGTATGATATTGAAAATGCCCAAGGCCTACTCAATCTTTTAGAAGAGGCACATATCGGACAATCTCACAAAGCAGAGCTTATACTAGGTATATTTCCTATAACAAAACTTCGTACCGCTCAATTTCTCTCTTCACATGTTCCTGGCATTAATGTGCCTTCATATTGGTTAGAGACGCTTCGAGATGCCCATGCCATCTCTGAAAAAGCAGAGTATGAAGCTGGTTTTGCACTCAGTAAAAAGCTCTTTGAAGATATTAAAAAACTTCATCCAAAGATTCATCTGATGACGGCTAATAAGTTTGACATTGCAAAAGAGTTACTTCTTTAGCGTACTTTGTAATCATATTTTTTCCCTTTAGAAGCAATTCTCATCATAGTGCTTCGACTCTGTTTTACTTTATAATCTCTTGAATTAACAGTATCTACATATCGCCAATGCGCTCTAATCTCTTGTTCTTGTATTTCTAGTATCATATAGCCTCTATCTGTTTGGTTATTATAAAGAAGGTTGTTATCAAAAAGACTCATTCCATCTTCTAGTTGTGTTAGCATCTCATCATTCTCTAAGCTATAGTTTTTTTCTAAACCTGGTGAACTTACTGAGGTTGTAGCACAGAGTGGAAATATTAAAATTTACACACTAAAAGGAGATACTAAAACACTCGTATCTGAATTAGACTGTTCAGGATTAGTGCATTAAATATAGAAAAAGTTATGCCTATTTGTGCATAACTTTTTAGCATTTGACTTTTTTAGCTAGTTTCCTATATAATGTCAAAAGTAAAATTACAAAACTCACTTCAAATCATTCACTGCAATGCAAAATCCACACTAAATTAAGGTAATTTATGAGCGAAAACAACTCTCGCGAACAAACTCCACGTAAAAACTATAACAATAAAAAATCAAACGGACGAACACATACTCCCGCAAAGGGACACAGTATTGAAAAACTTCGCACAATGCCACTTGAATCACTTGTGAACACAGCAACTGAACTTAAAATAGAACATCCAAACGAACTTAAACGCCAAGATCTTATCTTTGAGATTTTAAAATCTCAAGTCGCACAAGGTGGTTTTATCCTCTTTACGGGTATTTTAGAAGTTATGCAAGATGGCTACGGTTTCTTACGAGCTATCGATACAAGTTTTAGTGATTCTACCCATGATGCCTATGTTTCTAGCACTCAGATCAAGCGTTTTGCACTTCGTAATGGCGATACAGTTACAGGGCAAGTGCGCCCACCTAAAGAGCAAGAGCGTTATTATGCGCTTTTAAAAATAGAGGCGATTAACTACCTTCCACCTGAAGAGAGTAAGAAGCGTCCTCTATTTGAAAACCTCACACCGCTGTATGCTCTTGATCAACTCACACTTGAGTATAAGCCTGCAAATCTTACTGGCCGCATGATGGATCTCTTTTCACCTATCGGAAAAGGACAGCGTGGACTTATCGTTGCGCCTCCTCGTTCGGGTAAAACAGAACTGCTTAAAGAGATCGCACACGGTATTAGCAATAATCACCCTGAAGTAGAACTTATGGTTTTGCTTGTAGATGAGCGTCCTGAAGAAGTGACCGATATGGAACGCTCAGTCAAAGGCGAAGTATATAGCTCCACCTTTGATATGCCTGCAAAAAATCATGTGAAAGTTGCAGAAATGGTCATCGAGCGTGCAAAACGTCGAGTTGAAGTTGGCAAAGATGTAGTCATTTTACTAGACTCTATCACTCGTCTAGCGCGTGCTTACAATACTGTCACCCCTTCAAGCGGAAAAGTTCTCTCTGGTGGTGTTGATGCTAATGCACTCCATAAACCAAAACGCTTTTTTGGAGCTGCAAGAAATATCGAAAATGGTGGCTCTTTAACCATCATTGCAACAGCGCTTATCGAGACAGGTTCACGCATGGATGAAGTGATTTTTGAAGAGTTTAAAGGAACAGGCAACTCCGAGGTTGTCTTAAGCCGTAAGATAGCTGATCGTCGTATCTATCCAGCAATCGACATCTTAAAATCAGGTACAAGAAAAGAAGAACTTCTTATCGGAGCGGAAATCTTACAAAAAGTCTTTATTCTTCGCTCTATGCTTCATAAACAAGATGATGAAGTTGAAGCACTTAAATTTTTATACAACACCATGAAGAAAAATGAGACAAACAAAGATTTCCTCGAAAGTATGAACGAAAAACAATAATGAGAGTTGGTGTTTTTGATAGTGGCATTGGCGGTCTTAGTGTCGTAAAATCTCTTAAAGAGCATCAACTTTTTGAAGAAATTATATACTTTGGTGATACTGCTCGTGTGCCCTATGGCGTAAAAGATCAAAACACTATTATCCGTTATGCTCTTGAAGCTATAGAATTTTTTAAAAACTTTGATATTGACTTGCTGATAGTTGCATGTAATACCGTAAGTGCCTATGCCCTACAAGAGATGAAAGCACATGCAGATTTTGATGTTATTGGTGTTGTTGAAGCAGGTGTATTGGCTACAAAAAATGCACTTCAAAGCTCAGATGCAGAAATTCTTATCCTCGGAACAAAAGCGACCATTCGTTCTCATGCCTATGAAATGCAACTTAAAAAACATGGATTTCATCACCTCACTTCACGATCTACTGGGCTTTTTGTCCCTATTGTAGAAGAGGGGATTTTTGAAGGTCCTGTTTTGCAAAGCATTATGCAACACTATTTTCATGACTTAAAAGCTCCTGATGCCATTATCCTAGGTTGTACTCATTTTCCTCTTATCGAAAAAGAAATCAGTCACTATTTTAAAGATAAAAGCCGTCTTATTCACTCAGGTGAAGCGATGGTAGAGTACTTACATGTAAACTATAATCTCATAGAAAATTTTTCCCACTGTGAGATGAAGTTTTTTGCCTCTGAAAACCCAGAAGCCCTTAAAAATGTTGCACGCCAATGGCTAAAACTATAAAATCTACATTTTTAATCCATCTATAATTTTTATAGGAGTACACTCGTTCTATACAAAACATAAGGAGATATTATGAAATCGTTATTTTTAGTGGCTCTACTAGCTCTTAGCGGAAGCTTTTTTATGAATGGGTGTAGTGTTGAGGATGAAATTAAGAAAATCGTTGAAGATGAGCTTAAACCAAATGTCATCTATGTTGTAAATGGTACAGCAGGTGGTATTACTGTTTCTGTAACAGGAGAGAACAATAGATATATAGCTTCAGAGAACTTAAAAGCTGAAGCCTATACTCTCAAAGATAATCCAACATACACAGTAAGCTACAATGGAGGACATGCAAAAGGTTTCTCCTACGGAAGCACTTACCTCTACGCCGCTACAACATGTAATGGCAATGGCTACATAAGTGATGAAGTGGGAAGTAGTCGTGTTCATGTTGTTAATTTAACAGGAGAAACATTTAGAGATACTATTCATGTCATTGATGCAAATGGCGCTTCTTATGCTATCACCGATAATGCAAGCGCTTGTAGTGTTACTGCAACCAAACAACTTGATAAAGTTGTAGTTGGTAATGGTATGCGAGTTAAAATTGGTAATGGAAATTGGGAAACTATCACAGGGATTCCAAGCGAAGTCGTAGGTCTTGCAAATAGTGTTAAACTTGATGTTGTAGTTTATTCAACTTCAACAGGAACTATAGTTCCTATGGCGGGATACGAAGACCTCTTAAAATAGTTTTCAAAAAGCTCATACCAATAGAAGCTATGTTAAAATGCTCCAATTAAATTTCTTGGAGCATATACGTGAATGAGACATCTGAAGTCCTAGCAAGAAAATACCGTCCCAATAATTTTCAAGAGCTTATAGGTCAAGAGAGTATCACGCAGACACTCTCTCTTGCTCTTGATTCTAAACGCCTTTCACATGCCTATCTTTTTTCAGGTCTTCGTGGGTCTGGCAAAACATCTACCGCTCGCATCTTCTCTAAAGCACTTATCTGCGATAATGGTCCTACCTCAAACCCTTGCGAAGTGTGTCCTAACTGCGTGATGGCAAAAGAGGGGCGGCACATGGATATTATCGAAATGGATGCGGCATCGAGTCGTAAGATTGACGATATTCGTGATTTGATAGAGCATACCAAGTACAAACCTGCTTCTGCAAAATATAAAGTTTTTATCATCGATGAAGTACATATGCTCACAAAAGAAGCTTTTAATGCTCTGCTAAAAACACTTGAAGAGCCTCCTGAGTATGTCAAATTTATTTTAGCAACAACTGACCCGCTCAAGCTTCCAGCTACTATTTTAAGCCGTACACAACATTTTCGTTTTAAAAAAATAGCAACAAAAAATGTTGTCCAGCATCTTACTCATATCTTAAATCTTGAAAACATAGATTTTGAAAATGAGGCCTTAGAAATTTTAGCTCGCAGTGGTTCAGGAAGTCTTCGTGATACATTAACCCTACTAGATCAAGCCATTATCTACTCTAAAAACTTTGTTGATATCAATACAGTCACAGATATGCTAGGTCTTGTTGATCCGAAGTTTATTGCAGATATTTTCACAACAATTTTTGCAAAGGATAGAGCAAAATTAGTTGCGCATACTCAGGAGTTAGCTGATTATGAAGCGGAGATGGTTATCGATGAGCTTATCGCCTATCTCAAAGAGCGATTATTTGCAAATGACCCTCAATATAACACCTTAGTCTTAGAGCGTTTTTTTAGAATTTTAAGCGATTCAAAATCACTTTTTGCTATCAATGCTGATGGAGGGTTTGTGCTTGGACTCGTCTTTTTTAAGATGCTTGAAGCCCTTCGTATCAAAGAGATAGACCAGATGATTGAGTCTTTAGAGAGTGAGATAAAACATCCAGAATCCTTACATGTAAGCACGCCCAAAGTTGCCACACCATCACAAGAGCAAGCTCCTATAAAAGAAGAAGTTACCCCAGTGAATCCTGATGTGTCAGAAGTAAGTAAAGCTCCTATACAAGAAGAAGCACTTTCACCTCACTTAGAGATGTTTGAGAAACTTCAAAAACAGATCATGGATAGAAATGCGGAGTTAGGACGCTGCTTCGCTCAGCAGGTAAGTTTTGTCTCCTTTGAAGATAATGTACTTATTTGGGAGAGTTGCGCGGATGATGCTTGTAAAACACATCTGCGTCACGGATATGCTGTTATCAAGCAGTTTGTTCGTGAGATTTTTGGTTTTGAGACAAAGATTAAAGCACAAAAATGCTCAAAAGAAGTTGTTGCAATCCCCCAAAAGGAGTCACCCCAAAGCGCTTCAATGACAGAAGATATTGAGACAGGAATCGGAAGCTGTGTGGGAGGATGTGACACGCAAGATGAAAGCACAAAAGAGCTTAATGGAAGTACTATCTTAGAAGAGCCATTTATTCAAAAAGCAGCTAAACTTTTTGAAGCAACTAAAATCACTGTTCAGTCAAAAGTTTAATCGCTTTTGAGAAAGCTTACTGAAACTTCACTAAGAACATACCACTAAATTTTTTACCCTTATACACTTCCACACGGAAAATTTTTCCATCTTTATCGATAGAGAAGCGTTTTGGTATATCATTGTGATACACCTTTACATCCGTTTCGATTTTTTTGGCATTTGAATAACCGATGATGTTTACTCTATAGCCTTTTTGAGAAGATATTTGAAAATATTTATCTACATAAATAGTGCTTCCAGGGAGAACTTTTTTTACAACGGAATCAACTAGAACTTCCAATTTTTCTAAAGAATCATCATAAAGGAAAAACTGAGGAGAAAGTGAAGCTATTTTATGATTTCCATAATGAATTTTATAATTATTTCCCTCTTTGATTGCACAAATAAGAGGGTTTTGTGAACTATAAATAATCTTATCCTTATCAGTAGGAATATATCTCAATTTATTTCTTATACCTTTTGTTGGCAAAGTAATTTTTTCAAAAAGTGTTACCTCGTAATCTTCATTGATAACAGAGGCGATAGATTGAGGATTAAGTTCAAAATTTCTCTTAAATTCTATACCCATATAATCCATATACGCCTCAAGTGCAAGAAGATGATAATAGACACGATAAGGGGTAGAAAACTCTTTGCTAGCTTCATTTCCTAAAGCAGGTTTGGAGTTGCTAATAGCAAAATATGTAAGTGTTTTTGCCATCTCTTCATCACCTTCTCTTGTTTTTGTATTGTGCGTATGGTAACGATGCTCTTCATCTAAGAGTTTTTCATTCACACGATTGACAACAAAAGTAGATATAGCTTTTAAATCATTATAAGGCGTGTCAAAATCAAGCGTTTTTTGATCTATAATAGAGCTCTGTCCCCAGCGATGTTGGTTGTGAAGATTATCTACATATTTTTCACGATAAAAGCCACTTCCATCATGCATATTTAGCACTAAATCCACCTGTTTATCTGTGATAATAGCCTTTATTTTTTGTACGATTTCATACTCAGGATCACTCTCTTTTAAGCTTGCAAATTTACGATTCATATCCCCATAAGGACCACGAGAGCGTTTTACAATGCTATAAAAATTAAGATTAGGTACAACCCAGACATTGCCTTTTGTGATTATATAATGTGTCGCTAAGATAGTTGAGGCATTAAAGCCACCAGGCTCATCACCTTGAATACCACCGATAACTAAAAGAGTCGGCTCACTTGTATTTGTCTCTTTTTTAATTAAGGAAAAATCCAAAGAGAAAAGTTGTGTTGCCAAAAAGAGAAATAAAATTATTTTTTTATTATAGATGTGATACCTTTATGTGCCACGGCTCATATCGAACTCCGTAGGGGTTATTCTTGTGATAACGAATCTGGACAAAACCTAGATCCATCAGTCTCTTATATTCATCAGTTGTTTCAAAATCAGTGGTGAAATTACGCGCACCAAAACCAACTTTGCCTACATCAAAATCACCAATTTCATGATAAGAGTAGCCAGGAGGCGCCAAAGAGTTTGAAGCAAGGGAGAGATTTCCATCGACTCTAAAGACCTTGCCTAAGAAGAGATACATCTGCTTTACAACACCACGCACACCAGAAGTGAGAATAATTGAATCCCCTATACTACGGCGTATAAGTTCATAATGCGCATGGGCATCACCCTCATAAAGGAAATGCCCAGTGTGAGGCACTTTTAGCATCTCTTTTTTCTTGAAAACCTGTGTTATATTATCAACAACTTTTTCACCATAAAAGCCATATTCAGATGCATCTATAAAAAAAAGTTTTTCAAAGAGTGCTAGTTCATCTTTTTGAAATCTTCCTACACTGGAGTAATACTTTGAAATTTTGAGAGCATAATCAAAGCTAATAATATTAAAATTTCCATGTCCGACTATGGACTGAACACGCCTTAGACGTGCTAATAAGCGAGAGGCACATTCTCTATCAATGCTTGAAAAATATATATCACTATGTTTTGTATATTTTACAGGCGTTCTCATAGCCAGCAAAGTGCTTGGCATTGCACTTGCAAGGAGCATTACATGTAAGAAATCTCTACAATTCATTTAAAATAACCTTATAAATAGCTACATTTTTCTTTTCGATATAATAGATAAATTCCACTTAATAAGAAAAGTAAAAGCAGTATTATTCGTGAACTTGCATCAAAAAGTGGCACTTGAATGGTTTTTCTCCAAAAACTATTTTTTCCACTGTTTGAGGCTTGATGGTAAAACCTCATATGAACTTGCTATCTCATTAATTGTTTTTTCACCCTCTAAAACTTCAAGAACCAATTTCGCTTTAAAATCTGCACTATAACTTTTTCTCTTTTTACTCATTTCTTATCCCTGTATTTTCTATTTCAATTGTAACATTTTGAAATTAAATTTGAAAATTTACTGGTTCGATTTTTGGGGTTCATTATAATTTTTGATTTTACTCAAATATCTCTTAAGTTACTTGAGTTGTTCACTCACATCTATATACTCTTGCTTTGAAGCTGTTGATAAAACTTTGATCTCTTTAGCATTTTTATCCATCTTATTTAAATCAAGCATTTTAATGCTTTGATCATCATACGTTGTATAATAAAACTTCATATTTTGAGAATCTCTCACTGTTGTAAGCATTGTGTAGTCTGAATAGGTAACACCATTATGCACTGTTCTTGCCACTCCTACTGGAATATCAAAGTTATTTAAAAGGTGAAAAACCTGATAGGCACCTCTTTGAGCATTTTTTTCAGGTATTGCCGTTGCACTAAATGCCACTGCTCTTATAAAACGAGATGGTGGAGTAAAGTCACCAGGAAGTCCTAACATACCTGTTCCTTGACCAAGTGCATCAAATGTTTCGCCATTGATAGTAATAGGTTTTGCATTTACTGCTCTCAGGTTTACATAATTTTTAAGATTTGTCATATGCCAGTCAAATGTTGGAGAATTTGTAAGAACACCTACGGGGTCGTCACTCACTACAAGTTTACCATTGATTGGCTCAACTACGATACTTTTTCCACTCTTATCACTTATAAGAAAATGAAAAGGTTGCACTTCTGGAGGAAAACCTGGAGTGAGTACCTTTGAAAATGCAACTTCGCCATTTTGTATCGCTTTTTTCACTTCATCTACATTTTTAAACTGTGAGAGAACCCACTGGTTAAAGTCAGATGTTGACATAGAAATATCTTGGTTTTGCTTTGTCGTTTCAGGATAGCTTGCATAGCCTGGAAGATAAAACATTCCGCAAGTGAGACCTTTTTCATTTATCCCATCTAAGATGATTTTATCACTCCCTATCATCACACCGATAGAAGCATATTTAGTTTTCCATTTCTTTCCCTCACCCTTTGGTGTATTACCCACGAAACTATAATTACGAGGTACACTAATCGCACTCGTAGGTAAAAATATTCCAAACTCTAGTGTTCGTCCACTTATATAAGCACCATTTTCTGTTTTTACTTGTAAGCCAGTACAAGCTGACAAAGTCCCCACAGTAAGCCCGAAAGCCATCATTGCAGTTAAAATTTTTTTTCTCATTTTTTTCTCCTAATTTCTACAAAAACTATCAAAAGCTCTTGTCTCATTTTTAAACTTATATTTTTTCGCAAGCTCCCAAGGACGTTCACATCTGTTAAGCTTATCGCACCATTGATATCCTGCGGATCTTATACAGCCTAGAGCATCTTTATCTGCACCTACCGCTTCATTATTAAAGCTAAGCTTTCCATTATACACGATACCGGCAACATGAATATCTTTGATGTGCATTGAATTTACTTTAAATGGATTTTCTTTTAAGATAGTAAAATTTGCGCGCTTTGCTACTTTTATAGAGCCTAGTTCATCTTCAAGTTCTAAAGTTCTTGCAGCATTTATAGTGATAGCCTTCATTGCTTCATACACATCAATACGCTGATCTTGAGAAACTAAAGTATGCTCGCTCGTCATTCTATTAATAGCAGTCCATGCCAAAGTCAGTGGAGAAAGTGGTGCCATTGCAAAGTCTGAATGAAGTGAAAAAGGGATATTTCTCTCTTGAAGTGACTTCATATGAACAAGGTTGTACGCACGTTTTTTTCCTAAGCCATGCTCTGCATATTTATCAGAAAGTGCCCATAAGTAGTAAGGATTTGCTGACACTTCTATGCCTAATTCTTGCATCTCATCAGCTTGCTTTTGCGTAAAATACCCAACATGATGGAGTGTTAAACGGTGATTTTTTCTAGGATGGCGTTGCATCATCTCTCTTGTGATATCTATACACATCTGTATGCCTAAGTCCCCATTTGCATGGATATGAATCTTAAAACCTTTGTCCCAGTAAAAATTCATCTGCTCTTTAAAAAGCTTTAAAGGAGTCATCCACTTTCCCTTAAACTGCTCTTCATTATAGCCATCTTTCATCTGCATTGCAAGAGAGTAAATCGCTCCATCAGCATAAAGTTTTACCTCTTTTTTTAACATCTTAATATTTTGAGTATCATACTGAAAAGCACTCTGCATCCACTCATATGCCTTTTCGTTTGAGTCACCTTTCATATGATAAAGTTGTGTACCGTTTAAAACATTATATACTTCATAAGGTGGATTTTTATCCATCTCTGCTTTGAGCATAGCATATTCCATTTTGAAACTTGACTGAGGAAATCCTTGTTCGGCTATAGTTGTCACACCATTTTTACGCATCAACTTTGTCATATCACTCAAACCTTTTGCATAGCGAGTAGGACTCAGTAAATACTTAGAGATACGAGGAACAAGTGCTAACCAACCACCCTCAAAAAAGTGACCTCTCTCCCATTCAACTTGAGGATTATTTTTATAATCTTTTTCATGAACATTCATAAGTTTTATCGCTGCATCATTTAAAAAGACCTCATGAAAAGAGCGGTGGATAACTGCAACTGGAATATCTGGAGCAATTTCATTTAACATCTTTTTATTTAAGTCACCATGCCAAAGTTGATGATAACCCCAAATAAAAAGAACACTCCCCTTTTCCCCATACTCATCTACAGAAAGCTTTAAGCGTTTAAGATAAGCCTTATGCCCAGAAACACCCTTTTTCAGACCAGAGGGAACATCCCAATCATGCGGTGCTACAATATCACCGCCAAGCAAAATCGCAGCGATTGAAGGATGCACATGTGGGTCAATTAAACCCGGTAGCATTGTTTTACCTTGCAAGTTAACTTCAACGGTTTTACCTGCATAGTTATTAATAGCATTTTGCTTATCACCAGTGTAGATAATCTTTGCATCTTTAATCATAACTGCTTCTACATACTGTACGCTATCTCCTTCCATAGTGATAATATCACCACCATAAAAAAGGGTCTGTTCACTTAGTGACGCATGCAAAGAGAGTGTCAAAGGGAGAAGGAGCAGTAACTTTTTAAACATTATAAATCACCAAAGGGATTTTTAATGATAAAGTTTGCTTGAATCATTATAGTTGAATCACTTCCAATATCATCAGGCAATACGAGACTTTTTTGATACTCAGCCATCAACATAATGGGCATGGGACCGACTTTAAACATCTTTCCAAAACCAAATGCTACAGGAAGAGTTAATTTGTTATCACTTTTAGCATTCCAATTATATGTGATATGCGGTGAAGCACGTAGTTGCCACGCATCTGGCAGATGATAAACTATAAAATACTGAATATCTGTATGATTAGCAAAATCTTGCTTCTTATCATCAAAATCACTGTCTCCAGCTACTCCCCACCAGTGTTGCATATGAGCTCCAATCATCCAATCATCATTTGCCCAAAGCGCTAAAGCAGTAGGTCCAACTTGATATTGATGCGAGGCAATAAGATCGTGCTGAGATGTTGGAAAGATAAAAGTAGCTCCTATGCCATAACTCCATCCTTTTGCTTGAACAACACCCACTCCTACAGGTAAGATAAGATCACCCAAAGCAGCTTCCCTGTCAGTTCCATGCGCCACAGGCTGAGAAGGTGTTCCGCCAATATAACCTTTAGTTGGAGCAGTGATAAATGTAAAAACAGGACGAGCAAACGCAGTCATGCCATTATCGAGCGGAATGGGCAATACTGGCTGGAAAAGAGCGGTATTGATATGGTCTTCCCCATCAACTAAATCACTTCTTACTGTTGTGTAGTTGTTCTGAAACGATAAGTTCCAAATCTGTGCAAGTGGGTTTGCTATCTCTTTAGAGAGCTCTTCCATACTTTTTTCTGCAAGTAGAGAAATTGGAGCGCCCAAGAAAGTTATAAGCGCAAGAGTTTGTACAATCGTTTTCATAAAGAGACCTTTTTTAGTCTCCATTATATCAAAATTATAGTGTGCTTCAATTCAAAAATAATTACGACTTAGGGGGGGGAGCTAATGGGTAGCAGAATGTAACATTTCTTGGAATTTACGACTAAGACGACAGAAAAGAT
>Ga0256840_1002818_pt1 | contig 14882 bp, 12 predicted proteins | sample 355202metaG_FD_185969 | JGI IMG/M metagenome (GOLD analysis project Ga0256840, IMG submission 185969) | Hydrothermal vent microbial communities from Mid Atlantic Ridge, Atlantic Ocean - 355-202 | ecosystem: Environmental > Aquatic > Marine > Hydrothermal vents | place: Atlantic Ocean: Mid...
TACACTCTCTGAGATCACTTCGCTCGAGACAGAGATTGCTGCGCTTACTCCATTAGCTCGTAATGACTAGTGTAATAGGAGTCCGCGCGCCATGCCCCTCTGTCTGGTCATCGCAAGGCAAACCAACGACCTGCCGTGGCCATCCCATGGGTAGGTAATAACATGGATCACAAAAATATCGTAGAACCAGGACACGATTTAGCAGAAAAACATAAAGATCCTTTTATAAATTTATTACATCGCATTATTAGGGCAGCAGTAAAAGTATTGGCTGCGTTAATGGTCATAGTAATAGTGTGGGGAATTGGCGATGTAATATATGTTTTGTACCAACGTCTCACCTCACCTCCCTTCCTTTTATTAAGTATTAGTGATATTTTAGCCACCTTTGGTGCCTTTCTTGCTGTACTTATAGCTATAGAAATTTTCATTAACATATCAATGTATTTAAAAACTGATGTCATACCTGTTCGGTTAGTAGTAGCTACCGCCTTAATGGCTATTGCACGAAAAGTAATTATTTTCGACTTCGAAAAGATAACCCCGCCCTTTGTTTTAGCAACTGCAGCAGTAGTTTTTGCCTTGGGTATCACTTATTGGCTCATAACAAAAAAGAGTTGAAAGACCATTTTATCGTCTGAACAAACTTGCTATTTTTAAACCGCTTAAAGGTTTACTTGTTGAAAGAACATCTCCCCGTCTATAAAAGCTTGTTGTCCTATTAAAAGGGGGTAATTTTGTATAGTATGTCCGCAGGGCAACGAGGCCAAGACCGGTCCCTGGAAAATAGACAGCACTATTTCTCGAAGACGTTTGGGGTCTACACCGATAAAGCTACCCAAGACCATACCTTTTACTCCTTTGAGTTTTCCCGAAAGATAAAGTTGGGTAAACAGGCGGTCTACACGATAAGTGCTTTCGTTTACTTCTTCTAAAAAGAGGATTTTGCCGCTAAGCTCCGGGAACCACGGAGTCCCCAAAAGGCTCATCAGGGAGACCAAGTTGCCGCCTACTAAAGGTCCTTTAGCCTTCCCCAGTCGCCATGGCGTACCGCCTAAACGTATCTCTTGATGCTGCCACAGCACTGCCCGGAGGGAGGCCAAGGCCCCCAGACTTGTATCCATAAGGGAAGCAATTACTGGGGCGTGTAAACAAGGAAGGCCCCACTTTAAGGCAAAGTAATTCAATAAGATAGACACGTCGCTAAAACCAATCACCCAACAGGCCGTTTTAGGAGGGCCGGGGGCGTTTTCCAAAAAGGGTAAGAGGCGCACAGAGCCGTAGCCACCTCTGGCGGCCCAGAGTATATCGTAGGTACCTGAAAGGAGCCTTTCGAGCAAAAAACCGGCCCTAAAGGCGTCTTTACCAGCCAAATAGTGATGTTTAAAAAAAATACCGGGCGATAAGTCATAAAAAAGCCCCCAGGCCTCAAGGCAGCGCAGACCTTTAGCCAGTCGTGACCAAGTCACGGCCCCAGAAGGGGCAAAAACAGCCACACGACTGCCTCTTCTAATACGTGGGGGAGGTAAAATTTTGTTTATGTCGGCAGCGTTCATAAAAGATGTTAAGCCCTTTTAAGGTCAAATAGGGTTCTATGCGTTCTATGGTGAGACTTATTTGGGCCATTAACGGAGCAAGCCCTCCGGTGGCAATAATGCGTGGTTTTTCAGGAAATTCAGCCGCCAGTCTGGAGACCATTCCGTCAGTCAGGGCAGCAAATCCATACAATAAACCACTCTTTAAGGCCGCAAAGGTATCACGCCCTATAACTTCCTCTGGAGGGGAGCTAAGTTCAATGCGTGGTAGCATGGAAGTCTTCCGAAACAGGTTCTCCGCAGCTGACAAAATCCCCGGGGCAATGGCCCCTCCCAAATAAGCCCCTTTGGCCGAGACACAATCAAAGGTGGTAGCGGTACCGTAATCTACGATGATAAGAGGTTGACGATATCTATGCCAGGCCGCCAGGGCGTTTAAAACGCGGTCTATCCCTACTTCTGAGGGGTAACGCAACTCAATGGGAATGCCCAAGTCCAAGGGTTTGGCCACGCAAAATTCCTTGTTAAGCCTGGCGGCAAATTCTTGCCATACGATCAAAAGGGGAGGAACCACGGAAGCCACTACCAGGGCCTTGATGGCCCCTAACTCAAGACCATCTAGGTGCAATAAGCCGTTTAACAACACACGCAATTCATCGGCGGTGATATCGATCTCGGTACGAAAACGGTAAGTCTTAAGGAGATTTTGCCCTTCAAAGACACCACATACCGTATTGCTGTTGCCTATGTCGGCTACCAAAATCATCTTCTCCTCCCTGCCACGTAAAGTACCCAACCACCTTCTTCTTCACGGTGTATTACTTGGGCATAGGGCTTTAGAGCTTCTTTTAATTCCTTTTCCATAGAAGGTACAAAACCAGAAAAAATATAAAATCTATTTTGCCAAAAAGAGGGCAATCCAAATAAGTCCAAAAGGAGGCCCTTAAAGAGATTAGCCACTACTACCTCTGCCCGGTAAGGAACAAGAGAGAGTACATTGGCCCGCTGCACCTGGGCCTTTGATTCCAGATGATTGAGCCGTAAATTTTTTTGGGTAAGCTCTACACAAAGGGGATTAATATCTATTGCTAATACTTGGGCTCCCAATTTAGCGGCCAACAAAGAGATAAGCCCTGATCCACAACCCAGATCAGCCACTTGCCCAAAAGGGCCTTCTTGTTGCCATAACTGATAAAGGGCCTTTAAGCACAATCTGGAAGAAGGATGGGTACCTGAACCAAAGACCACTCCTGGGTCAAAATAAAAATCTGCTTCTCCTTCGTACCACTGGGGGGCCCACTTGAAAGGGCCTATCTTAAAGGGAGTTATCTGGCGTCCCTCTCCCCACTTTTCGTACGGGACACAGGTGGCAAGCTCTAACTTAAGTCCTTTCTTGGCCAATAGACGAGCCACCAGATCGTCTTTGGCCCGGTGAAAAAAAAGCACACTAAGGTCTTCTTCTTCCCAATAACCGATGAAATCTTCATCGTCTAAGTGATGAAATTCTTGGTCTATACCGTCTATGGCGTATAAATATAATTTTTCGTAACGTGTGTATTTACCTCGTAACACGGCAAAAACGCTCCTTTTGCTGGCGGTAAAACTCAAGACGGGGATAAAAGTCAGGGGCATCCCGCGCCCGCGACAAAGCTAGAGTCTCGTAAAGGCAGGCCCGATTAGTATCTCCCAGGACGAACCACCCCTCGGCTAGGGTGTCCAGATAAGTAGCCAAAGGAGAGGCCATAACCGCCTTGATCGCCAGGTGTACAGCCCTTTTCGGATCATAAAAGGCCCTTTCTTTTGTTTTTATCAAAAGCCAGGCCAGGTTATTTAATACTTGAGGATTACGGGGGGCCAACTTCCGGGCCTTTTCGTAATAACCAATGGCCTCGACTTCTCTACCCTGTTCCAGCGCGATCTCGGCCAGAAGTAGCAAATCATCTACGTTGGGAAAAATTTTGACCCGTTCTAAAACTTCTGCCTTCCAGTAGTTTAAATTAGCAGCGCGTTCTAATCTTTGGCGGGGAGCATACCAGGCCCAAAGAGTAAGGATAAAAACAATGGCTAAATAAGAAACCAAAAGTAGACGCACCTTAAAATGGTGCCTTTTGATTAGAACAGGATTGGCCGTGGCCGCACGTAAAAACTCTATACGTTCGGCAATACTACCGTGGTGCCAACTAGGTAACCGCTCTGTACGACCTGATAACGCGGCTATCTTTTGCAAGGAACGAATTAAACCTTCGGCCGTGCCTAGACTTTCCAAACAATATAGGTCAGCCTGCCTCTCAAAATTGCGTAAGTATATACCAAAAAGTATACGGAAGTAAAAGAATATCAAAACCAACATAAAAATGCTTAAGACAATCTCGGGCACATAAGAAAGATCAAAGGTTAATAAGTCACCCGTAAGGGGAAAATAAGCCCAAAAAGCAAGATATATCAGGGGCAATAGCGCATAAGTAAGTACGGCAAAACTCAAGAAAAACAACAACAGCCACCACATATGACGGCGTTTTAGATGCCCGACCTCGTGGGCCACCACGGAAAGGACCTCTGGTTCTTCAAGGGCGGCCAAAAGCCCTGGCGTAAGAAGTAGATAACGAAAACGTCTAAAAAGGCCTATCACCCCCGCGGTAATAAGCCTCCCCTCAAAGGCCCCCCAAAGGAGAATTTCCCGTACCCTTGTCCCTTGTGACTCAAGATAGTCTTGAATGAGATTCCGCAAATGACTTTCCGGCAAAGGAATACACTGCCACACCCTTACCGAAATAGGTGGTACCATTACCACCAGGCTGAGGACAAAAACCAATATATAGAACAATTCAATTTGTTCTTGATAGGGAGCGAAAAGGTCTTGACCCCAGAAGTTTAAGGTGCCTTCCAGAAGGGCATTTACTAAGAGCCAGGGGACCAAAAAAGGTAAAAGTAGTCGCAAATGGGCCATTACATATTGAAAAGTGGATATCTTGGTCAAAGAGGCCCGGGTTTCGTAAAAGGCAGAAACCGTCCAGAGGACGATAAGATACTGTAAAAAAAGTAAGAGCCCCAAAAAATCTCGTAGAAAAGGCCACCCCGTAGGTAAAAAAAGACCTACTAAGGCTGGAAAGTCTAAGGCAAAGACATCTATCGCAAAAAATAAAAAAGCTATTATTTTTAGATAGGACTGACGCCTCAAAAACGAGGCAGGCGTTACGGTCTTACGTAAAAAAACTACCGCAAGGCCTACAAAAACTAACTCTTTTAGGCACCAGAGTAATAAAATCTCCAGCGGAGAGAGATAAAGCCCTTCTGAGGGCCAACTTCCAAAAAACACCAAGGCCAGCAATAGGTAAATTATATCGGTGTAAAACACAAAGAGGCATTATAATCAGAAGGAGAAAAACCTCCAGCTAAAGAAGCTGCCCCCAGGCCTCTTTAATGCCTTCCTTAATGAGCACGAGATGGTCTTGCACGGCTTGATAAAGGTCTTCATTGAGTCCTAACCGCTTGAGAATGGGGCTAGGGTCATCTAAAGGACCCACAGGTAGGTTGCCAATACCCATTTGGTGAGCAGTCAAATCGGCCAGTTTTATAAGGGCTGGCTCAAATAAGAAGTGTCCCTTATGAAAGGGATGATGGTGATAACGGGCTACGATAGAAAAGATCTCGGGGAGTTCCCAACGCTTTAAAAGCCAACGCCCGACCCAGGTATGGGCCAAACCGGCCTCTTTTTCTTCGGTGAGTAAACTGCGTCCACTAATTTGCCTTTGTTCCAAAATGGCCTCAAACTCTTGGGGAAAGACCATAAGTAGAATAAGTCGTCCTATATCGTGCATCAGCCCCAAGGTAAAATATTTTTCTTCATCTTCGCGGTCTAAGGCTTGGGCCAGGATACGGGCCGTAATACCTGTACCAATGGCATGCATCCAAAATTCCTTCAAATCAAACCCCCCTACAGACTTCAGGGGCCTAAATACGCTGAAAACACAGATACTAAAAGCGATTTCGCCGACTTCTCGGGCCCCTAAGGCCACAATAGCCCTATGAAGGGTGTCTATCTCACGCTGTAGAGCATAAAAGGCCGAATTGGCCACCGAGAGCACCTTGGCGGTAATGGCTTGATCGTAACGAATAATTTCTTCTAATTCGGCCAGATCCGGATCCCCCTGCGAAAGGACATCTAAAAGCCGGTATGCAATATCTGGTAAGGTGGGTAATTTCTTGATTTCTAAAATTTTATTGTGTTGTACGCGATAGGAGACCATGTCTTTTACTTCCGCTGAAGGAATTACATGCGACGTTTGCACCGTGGACTCTGTATTACCATTGCCCATATATCCCTCCCTTTGGCTCATCGGAAATACGGAAAAAAGCATAAATTCATCTTTTGAGATCGGCACTTACCAGGGAAAGATAAAAAGAGACATTTTTTAGGGACAGGTGAGAGACCCCGGCCTGCCCTACCTCAAGGTCTCTAGGCAAGGCAGGCCATGGGAAAAGTTTTTAACCTTTATTATTAGACGAGGTCTTCTGGGAGGCAGAACCCTTGTTATCGGTCTTTTTTGCTCCTCCTTGCTGGCCCTTGCGGGCATAATCAGTCACGTACCAGCCCGAACCCTTAAGGATAAAAGAGCTCTGACTGATGAGCTTGTGAAGCTTTCCGTGACAATGCTCACAGGTGGACAGGGGAGGATCCGTAATCTTTTGCCACACTTCAAAACGGCGACCGCATTGTTCGCACTCGTACTCGTAAATAGGCATAGCACACCTCCTTTAACATCAATTTTGGGCCGAACTCCAAAGGCCTTGTGTTTCTCTCTCAAGAGAAAAATATAAATCATCAAAGAAGAGTTGTATCTCCTTTAAAGCAGGCAAAGAAACGGCGCGTAGTATTTTAGAAGTCAATTGATGGACCAGAATTTCCTCTTTTATACGTTGGGCGGAGGGCATCCAAAAAGAGGCGGCAAAGCGTACAAAACGCACCATATGGACCAGTTCGTGAGTAAAAACATACAATAGGAGCGCACGTAGATAATCTCCTTGGCCCATTTGCAAAAGTCTCTTTTCCGGGAGGAGAATCAGGTAAAAATCACGCCGACGATGCGGAAGAATATGCTTAGTCTCGGCCCTGATCAAAGAGGCCAAGGCCCCGGCAGGCCAGAGTTCCTTTAACAACACCACCTCGTACTGCAAAAAACGCCAAAAACCTCCTAAACAAAAGTGGTCCTCTACCAATTCCTCAGCCAGCGTAGCCACCTCGGCCAAAAGCTTAGGACACAGGGCCTCTTTGCCCCGGGGCGTCCTTAGGGTGTCTGGCCGGCTGGGTATGAACCAAGGCATTCCAGATGTACACAAATCTTTTGTACCTCTTCTAAACATCTTTTTACTATAGGATCAGCAATATGGCCTTCTAGGTCTAAGAAAAACAAATATCTCCAGGGTTCCTTTTTGGCCGGCCTGCTTTCGATCTTGGTAAGATTTATACCATGGCGTGCAAAACAACTTAATACCTCAAATAGCGCTCCTGGACGATTAGAAATACTAAAGAAAAGCGAAGTCTTGTCCTGACCCGTAGGAGAAGGAATATGCCGACCGATAATCAAAAAACGCGTTACGTTACCGCGGAAATCTTCAATATGACTGGCCACTACTTGGAGATGATAAGACCGGGCCGCAAGAGGGCTGGCAATGGCCGCCACATTTGGATCTACAGCCGCCCAACGTGCCGCAAAGGCCGTAGAAGAAACTTCTTCTACCGTTACCGAAGGAAGATTTTTGCGCAACCAGCGACGACACTGAGCCAAGGCGTGAGGGTGGGAAAGGACTTTTTTAATGTCTTCTCTCTTCCCTGTCTGGTTTAGAAGCTGGTGTGTTATAGGGATAAATATTTCCCCACAGATATTTAACTTATAATCAGAAAAGGCATCTAAAGTGGTAGAAACTGTCCCTTCTATAGAATTTTCCACCGGCACAACGCCAAAATGTACCCGCCTGGTTTCTACCTCTTCGAATACGTCCAGCACCGATTCCAAGGGAATAAAATCTGTAGCGTGACCAAAGAACTTTATGGCCGCCATATGGCTAAAAGTGGCCTCTGGCCCCAAATAGGCTACCTTCTGATATTCTTGGGCCTGACGACACGTATGAATAATTTCTAAAAATATAGCCTTGAGACTATCCTCAGGGAATTCCCCGGCATTTTCTTGGAGAATACGCTCTAATAACTTTTTTTCTCTTCCTAAATCAAGGATGGTACGCCCCATGAGACGCTTCAATTGCCCCACTTCGCCCACTATCTGATAACGGCGTTTTAGGGCCTTAAGGATCTGGCGGTCTAAAGTATCAATCTCCTCGCGTAATTCTTTTAAGCGCTTATGTACTCTTTCTTCTTCCATCTCTGTCCTCTTCGAAGAAGCTCCTCTCTTAACAATATTTTAAAGGCTAAATTACTACTTTCCAGGCCAGGGACGACACCGACGACAGGGACAATAGCCTTCGTAAAAGGCCTTTTTCATATCATGAAAAATGATTCTATTGGCCCGCGATACATCACGCCCGTAACGGCAACCCGGACGATGAAAACGCCTGGATCGTTTATCTCCAATATAATAGGGTTCGCCACAAAAGTAACTACCGCCCCAAAGCCCTACCCCTCTCCTCAGGGCCTTTCGCTCCAACTTTAGCAAAAAATCGTAGTATTTCAGGTTAGGAGGCATGTAACACACAAAGGCAAGCCCCCTTTTGACCAATTCGGCCTGCACAAATGTGCCGTCACGCAAAAAGACATAGGCCAGCCATCTACCATAACGGTCCCTACGTTGTTTGGGCCACTCCAAAAAGACCTTCTTATGCTTTACCAGCCGAATATTGAACTTTAAGGCCTCATAACCAAAAGGCTCGGCAGGCTGGTCCTCATGTCGGATCTCTGGGGCATTTATACCAGCATAGCGTAGCTTCTGACCATTTTCTAAGACCACTGTGTCGCCGTCTATTACCCAGCGAACAAAGTGGGCTTCCCGCTTTTTAGCCTCGGTATGACAAGAACCCAAAAAAAATAAAAATAAAAGCAATATTAGGGCAAACACTCTCTTAGAAAAAAGCATGGACTCCCTCCGCGATTTGTCCCCAAATCTAGGGAAAAATAAGGCCATTTAAGCTCCTAATCGTCACGAATCAACCTCAAAAAGATTCTTGGAGACAAAAAAGTCAGGCCATGTAGAAAAAAACATACACCTGTTGCCCCGTAGCTCACCAACTCCTCCAGACTTTCTCGCTAACCTAGCAAAGGTATACCACGTTTGGCACCTTACTTGCTTTAAAAGCTAGTAGAAGAAACATTTTGGGGCCGACAAAGCGTCATGGCGCTTGCCTAACAAATAAGAGGCAACGTCCGCCTAAAAAAACATGAAAAATAAAGCTTTCTTCTGGTTTAGACCGAAAATTTCTTAAAAAGGATTTAAGGAGAAATTATGATACCTAAAACACGGTTAATAATTAAAGTCTTATTATTATGTATTTTTGCTTGTTCAATCCTTATTTTTAATTCTTTAAAGGTAGAGGCCTATTGGGCCACCCACAGCTTTACCAATTTGGCCCACCGGGGTACTTATCCGGAATCTATAAAACGCCTGGGTTATAAAAAAATAGAGGTAGATCTTTCGCCGGTGGCCCAGAGCAACATTATCCGCGCCACCTTATTTATCAATTTAAATCCCTATTGGTATATACGTTTCCAAAAAGTCCCTGAGGTAAAGTATTGTTTGGTCACCGAAGATCAACCTCAACAGTGCCTTCCCCCGTTAGCACCTAGGTATCAATCTTTTGACGTGACCACAGCTGTAAAACAAGCCCTAGGAGAAGGCCGGACCAAGATTGTCTTCAAACTAAAAAGTGGTCCGGGTTTTGATTTCGGAAACCCCGCCCTTTACAAAGATGAAAACGGCCAGGCCTTGATCCATTTGGATATAACCTGTGACAAACCCCTCCCGGAAGGCGCCCCCTCCATTTCTCAACCAACACAACTTTCGGCCCTTAATAAAGACGGCGACACCTTACTTGTATGGCACGACCCAGACCCTGTTATAAAGACCAACGACCTTACAATTGCTGAATACAAGACCTTGGCCTCAAAGGCCAATAACCCCCACGAGATCCGTGTGCGCATTTACCGGAGCAATGTACCCATCACTCCAGAAACTATTGCCCAGGCCCAACTAATAGACGAAATAAGCCCCTTGAGCATCTGGGATGAAGAGTTTTACGGGGCCTTGTGGAGAAATGCCCAAAACGACAATAAACCCGTCCCCAGGCTACCTGTCCGAGACGGACAACCTGGAAACTACGACCAGGGAGTCTATGATTACCGGAATAATACTTCAGGGAAATTCTATTACGCCGTGGTAAAGGCCATTGATGGCCAGGAAGATTTCTCTCAGTTAGTGATCGGCCAAAATTCGCTCTCTGAACCTGTACAAGAAAGCCCTGGACCAGGCCTAGTCCTCCTGCGCAAAAAGGAAATACGCGACTCTTTCTATTACGTAAAAGGTCCTATAGAAATGAATTTCTTTGTGCGTTGGGAGGCTCCTCCTTATTGTAATGTCCCAAGCACCCCCTATAATTACTTGGTAGCTGTCTCCCTCAATCCTAAGCATCAACCGACAGACGGGGTCCATTCGGTAGACCTTGGCTTACACTGTTGGGGCGGATCACTACTTTCTGGCTACCTATGGTGGTATGAGGCAGAAAAGGGTTCCTTGTTAGTAACTACCAACCAACGTCCTTACGACTGGTGGACATCTTATAGTGAGGCTTACGGCACCTACCTCAGTTATTCCGATACCAAGGTCTATAATTTTAATCAGCAGCGCTTAGTCTCTTTCGTAAACAATTTTGTGGCCAGACACTGGAAAATTAATCCCCAAAGGATCATCCTCTCTGGACGATCTATGGGAGGATCGGGAGCCGTTATGTGGGGCGTACGTGCTGGCCATTACTTTGCCTATGTCAAAGGGGGAGTAGGGATTTATATCCCCAAAGAAAGCCCAGGATTTACTAATAGCTTTTATAAGGTCTTTGGCCACCCCCTCTGGAAGGCGGAATACGACCACTCTGGTCTTGACGCATATACTTATTGGGATACCGAACGCTGGTTATACCAAAACGTCAATAAAGAAACCCCACTTATTATCTTTGCCAACGGGCGTAACGACTCAGGTATTGGTTGGCCTCAAGCCTGGAAGGTAGTAAAGGCCATGGAAGCCACTAAACGTCCCTTTGTCTTTCGTTGGGACATGAGTGGACACGGTTGTCGGGCATGGTTTCCAGGAGGTGGAGACCGGACTCCCACCATATTGGTAAGCAAAGATCAAAGCCTCCCTGCGTTTTCTAACTGTTCTCTAGACACCCCCTTGGGTAATAGCCCTGAAGAGGCCCCCGAAAAGGGGCAAATAAATTATTACCTTTTGTGGAAAACCAACGACCTGATTGATCAGCCCGAACGCTGGGAAATAACCATTTATCTATCCTCTAAGGCCCCTCAAGACTCCTGTACCGTAGACATTACTCCCAGGCGGTTACAGCACTTTGTAGTTAAAAAGGCCCAGACCTATCATTGGCGCAATATAGACTTAAAGACCCAAGCTATCATCCAGGAAGGTACCGTTTTACCTGACGAATATGGCCTCCTTACCCTACCAAAGGTACTGATCAAAAAAACCGCCAATCGTATTCAGATCTCCCCCCGTAGTTTCGCCTTAAGCTTAAACCCCTTAGATCTCCAAACACCCCTGGTGGTAGGACGCCCGGTGACATTAAAATTGAAAGGATCTGGAGGACTGAGCCCCTACATATTTTCTCTGACGCAAGGAGAATTACCCCCAGGGCTTTACCTGGAGGCGCAAAACGGAGTAATATCAGGCACCCCCCAAAAGACAGGAGCCTATACCTTTGAGATCACCTTAAAAGACGCCTTGAACAACCAAGTAAAACAGACCTTTACTTTAAAAGTCCATCCCCCCAAATTACTCTTACCCGTGCTTCCAAAGCCGGAAGATATCCCGGAGAGCCAAAAGATCATTGTCTCTCCAGAAGAGGCCGATCAACTCCCCCAGATAATCTCTCAGGCCCCCCCTCATACCACTGTCTTTTTAAAAAACGGCTACTATAAGGTAGCAAAGACCCTCTGGTTTCGAAAAGAGGGGGTAACTCTGCGCTCTCTTTCGGGCCAAAGAGAAAAGGTAATTCTAGATGGTTCTTTTAAGGTTGGAGAAATTATCGGCATTCTGGCCCCAGAGATCACTATCGCCGACCTCACTATAAAAAATGCCCTGTTTCACGCCGTACACCTGGGGGGCAATGGCCACTACGCCAGGCTAATAAATCTGCACCTCTTAGATTGTGGAGAGCAACTGGTAAAAATCAATCCCGGCTCTGACGGCTCCCTTAATGACTACGGCCTCTTGGCCAACTCCCTGTTGGAATATACAGACCAGGGACGAAACAAAATCTTAGACCCTTTTCACAACGGATCCTGTTATACCAATGGTATAGATGCCCTAAAGGCTATGGGATGGCGGGTGGTAAACAATACTTTTCGAAACATCTATTGTGCCCCTGGTCGTAGTCTCCCGCAAGCCATACTCTTCTGGCAGGGGTGTAGAGATACCGTGGTAGAAAATAATAAGATTATCAACTGTCCCGTGGGGATACAATTGGGCCTTGGATCTTCTCGTCTGCGTGATTACCCCGATCTTAATTACAAGGCCCCTCACATTAACGGGATAGTACGTAACAATTTTGTCTTTGTCGATCAAGAACATCACTGGGATACTGGAATAGGTCTCTGGGGAGCCAAGGGGGTAAAAGTCTTGAACAATAGTATTTTTACCCCTAACCAAGACTCTTTTGCCAGCATAGACCTCCGTTTTAAAGATACCGAGGCCCTGCTGATCAATAACCTCCTCTACAAACCGGTTACTTATCGTGGCGGCCAAGCCGAAGAAAAAAACACGGTAATTGCCAAAGCCTCCTGGTTTAAAGATCCCCTTCGGGGAGATCTCCACCTAGCCTATAAAGTAGAAGACGTTGTAGATCAAGGACTTCCCGTGGGAGATGATCTTGTTTACGACATTGATGGTATCCTGCGAGATGAAAATCCAGATATCGGGGCTGATGAATGGCAACCACCCCGGTGTAGCCCCGAAGAACTCAGTGCGTGTCTTACTCCAGAAGATTGTGCCACTGTAGGTGGTTTCTGGTATGCAGAATCCTGTCATGAGATACCGCCTTCGATACTCCCTGACCTTGCTATTACCAAATTGGTAACCCCTCTTTTTTGGAGACACGGAAGGGCCGCAAGGGTCTCGGTAATAGTAGAAAATGAAGGTCAGGCCAAGGCCAAGGGGCCGATTTCTGTAGTCCTCTACCTGGGACAAGAGCCCGTTATATACAAAGAGATTAAAAATTTAGAAAAAGGTCAGCGTAAACTCGTAATATTCAAGTTAACGGCTCCTTCTACGCCGCAGCGTGTAAACTTAAAGATAACCATTGATGAACAAAAGCTTATTACTGAAGCCGATGAGGGGAATAACGTCCTGGGAAAAGAGATTGTGGTGCGCTAGGACAAAAAGATCCTTAGGGCCTTTTTTTGACCACCTGGGCGGGGTTGCCGGCCACCACACTATCGGGAGGCACTGGCTTGGTAACCACAGCCCCCGCCCCTACCGTGGCCCTATCACCAACATCGGCCATAACAATAGCACCCTCGCCTATCCACACCTGCGTGCCAAGCCTGATAATCTCAAAAAAGCCTTGATCCGCGGGCAAAAGACGTCCATTGGGCAAGCGGCGGTGTTGTCTTTTTCCACTGGGAATACTTACCCGCGAAGCAATAAGACTCCCTTGACCAATGACTGTTTTGCCTAAAATACAGTAGGGGCCTATGTATACATCGTCTTCAATTATACCCCAGGGGTGGCTAAAAAATGTGCCAAAACCTATTTCACATTGCCAACTCACTTTGGGAAAGATTAAACGGTAGTAGGCCCGACGCAAAAACGTCCCCCATACGCCAGGGATTAACGCCAAAAATTGGGCCCAAAACAAATATACACGTGTAGAACTACTACAAAGTTGTTCTACACGACAGCACAACCATGGTATAAATACCAAAATTATGCTCAAATAGTTCAATATGGTCTTAAACACCCGTAAAGATACCCCCAAAATATCCCTTGATCAGGGTCTTAAGCTTACCAAGATCCATGTACCTTTAAAAGACAGGAGCTATCCCCTGTGTTTTGGGATCCCCTTGCCCCAAGGGAGAGTCTACCGGGTAGAAAACCTAGCCTTAACCACTCCAGAAGGCCTCCTCCCTACCCAGTGGACCCCGCTTTTGTATTGGCCTGACCAAAGTCTTAAGTGGGTCCTTTGTGACACTATATATCTAGGCCGCGGTGAACTTAATCTCTACGTCTTAAAAGAACCTCTATGCCCCTCTCCTCTTTCGGTACATCTTTCTAATTCAAAGGGACATATAAGCCTTGAAACAGGGCCTAACTTACGGCTCTCTATAGAGAAAGACTGTGCTTCTGTCCAAATTTTTGGGGCCAATCAAGCCCTTTTCCCTTCCCCGGCGTTGTGGATCATTACCGGCACAAAGGGAAAAAGAGTCCCCTTGGAGGTTACCAAGGCAACCCTTGAGACAAAAGGCCCTGTGCGCACCACATTGAAGATAGAAGCCCTTGCTAAAGACCGAAAACAGGACCTCTGCCTGCGCGTTTACCTCCGGATAAGCCTTTATCCCTCTCTGAAGCTTGTAAAAATAGAAAATACCATTCATAACCCCCGAAGGGCCCGCCACAAAGGGGGCTACTGGGATCTGGGCGATCCTGGTTCCATGTACCTAAAAAAAGTGGCCTTTTCTATACCTTTTGAGGCCCAAAAGGGCTATCTCAAGATCGAACCAGACAGGCCCTGGGTTTCTACCCCTTTCTTTAGGCTTTATCAGGAATCAAGTGGACAAAAAAATTGGGCCTCCCGAAACCACGTAAACCGTTTTGGTGAAGTACCCCTGCGTTTTCAAGGTTATCGCCTTGAACAAAAACAGGAAAAACCCCTCTACGGACGAAACGCTGCCCCTGAAATACACCTGGTGAACTCCCAATGGTCATTAAGGGGTGCTTTTCCTTATTTTTGGCCCAATTTTCCCAAGGCCTTGGCCTATTCTTCAAAGGCTCTACAAATAGAATTCTTCCCGGAAGAGTTCCCGGATCTACACGAAATACAAGGAGGCGAACAAAAGACCCACCGTTTTTGGCTCAGTTTTGCCTCTGTTCCAGACGAAGCCCTTGATCTCGATTGGTGTTT
>Ga0256840_1002819_pt1 | contig 14880 bp, 10 predicted proteins | sample 355202metaG_FD_185969 | JGI IMG/M metagenome (GOLD analysis project Ga0256840, IMG submission 185969) | Hydrothermal vent microbial communities from Mid Atlantic Ridge, Atlantic Ocean - 355-202 | ecosystem: Environmental > Aquatic > Marine > Hydrothermal vents | place: Atlantic Ocean: Mid...
TATTGGTAGCAAGATTGAAGAGCTCATAGCCATAGGTGGAACTCAAATACTTTTTCAAGGTGGGGTGCATCCAAAACTAAAAATAGAGTGGTATGAAGAGTTAGTAGAGTGGATTTCAACTCACTATCCTACTATCGACATACACGGTTTTTCAGCTATTGAGATAGACTACATAGCTAAAATCTCAAAGATAAGTCATAGAGAAGTTTTGCAAAGGCTTAAAGATAAAGGGATGTTTTCTATTCCTGGAGCTGGAGCGGAGATACTTAGTGATAGAGTTAGAGATATAATAGCACCAAAAAAACTAAGTGCCAAAGACTGGATAGAAGTGCATCGTCAAGCACACAAAATCGGTATGAAATCAACTGCAACTATGATGTTTGGAACGGTTGAGACAGATGAAGAAATCATAGAGCATTGGGAGATGATACGCAATCTTCAAGATGAAACAGGTGGCTTTAGAGCGTATATCATGTGGAGTTACCAATCTGCACATACTCAGCTTGGAAAAGATATGCCAGAGATAAAAAAACAGTCTTCAAATAGGTATCTTAGACTTTTAGCAGTTAGTCGCTTGTATCTTGATAACTTTAAAAACATACAAAGCTCATGGGTAACACAAGGAAGCTATGTTGGACAGTTGGCGTTGAAGTTTGGAGCCAATGACTTAGGAAGCACTATGATGGAAGAAAATGTTGTCTCAGCTGCAGGTGTAACAAACGAGATGAATCAAGAAGAGATGATAAAGCTTATAGAAGATATAGATGAGTTCCCTGCAAAAAGGGATACAGCTTACAATACACTAGAGAGGTTTTAATGAGATACATAATTTTAGTAATAATATTTTTGCAAGGAGCATTAGTGAGTGGAATAGTCGATAAAATAGAGATAAATGGCGTAGAAGTGCCTATCGTGTTTGAACAAAATAGTGCTTTGCCTATAGTTTCGTTACAGCTTGTCATAAAAAACGTAGGAAGTTTGCAAGATGGAGATAAGGCTGGTTTGGTAAGATTTACTTCAGGTATGTTGGGTGAAGGAAGTGCTAGTAAAGGTGCTATAAAATTTGCTGATGAGCTTGAAAGTAGAGCTATAAGTCTAAGTGCACATGCAGGAGCTGAAACTTTTGTTTATGAGTTTGCAGGTTTGAAGGAGCAGTTTTCGTATGGTATGGGAATGTTAAAAGAACTACTTGATGATCCAAATTTTTCAGATGATAGTTTTGATAAGATAAAACAACTAACACTTGGCGGTCTTTCATCTAAGAAGAGTGATTTTGATTATATTGCAAATTTGAATTTAAAGAAAATAATATTTAAAGATACGCCACTTGGACATGCTTTTAGTGGAAACGAAAAGAGCATTGAAAGTCTAAAACTAGAGGATGTAAAGGAACTTTATAATACACATATAGATTTGTCAAATATGATTGTGGTTGCAGGTGGGGATTTAACCATGGATGAGTTAAAAAAATCTCTAACAAAACTTTTGAAAGATGTTAAAGTTGGTAAAAAAAGAGAGTTAAAATACTATAGAGTAAATGCAAAAACAGATGAAATTGTAAAAATCAAAGATACAAAACAAGCATATATATATTTTGGTGCTCCTTATGACTTAAAAAGTAATGATGAAGATGTTTATAAGGCGAAAGTAGCTAGTTTTATACTTGGAGAGAGTGGGTTTGGTAGTCGTTTGATGGAGGAAATAAGAGTTAAGCGAGGTCTTGCCTATTCTGCTTATTCTCGCACTAGCATTAACCGTGCAAGTTCATCTTTTACAGGTCACTTACAAACTAAAAATAAGAGTTTAGATGAGGCTAAAAGTGTTGTTATATCTGAAATCAATAAGTTTGTAAAAGATGGAGTAACTAAGAGCGAATTAGACCAAGCAAAAAGATTTCTTCTAGGTAGTGAGCCTTTGAGAAATGAGACGCTCTCACAAAGACTAAATCGTGCTTTTACTGAGTATTATCGTGGATTTAAATTAGGTCATTCCAAGGCACAACTTGATAAGATTGAGGCACTTAGTTTGAGTGAACTCAACAAGTTTATAAAAAAACACAATGAGATAGAAAAGTTGAGCTTTTCGGTTGTTACTGATGGCAACAAATAACAAAGACGAAGAAAAATTTAAAAAACTAGGGATAAGCAATCTGCTAGATTTAGCACTGCTTGTCCCTAAATCTTTTGACAATACGCACATAAACAAAACCCCCGCAATCAATGAAATAAATACTATACATGTAGAGGTTGTTCGCTCAAATCTCTCAAGAGTTTTGAGTCTGAAACTTTTTTGTGACACTTGGGATGAAGAGATAAGTGGAGTCGTATTTAATCCTAGACCTTACCATAGAGGACTTTTTAAAATCGGAGCTAGTTTACATGTAAGAGGAAAAATAGAGTGGCAAGGCGGAAAACTCTCTATTGTTCAGCCTGTAGTTGTGACTGAGATAAACAAGATAGTTCCAAAATACAAAACAGTTTTACAAAACAGAACTATGATGGCCTTAGTAAAAACATATCTTACATGTAAAGGTTTAGAAGAAGAGGGCTTGAGCAAAGAAGAGGCAGAAACAGTTATGAACCTTCACTTTAAATCATCTGTTTTAGATGAAAAATCCTTACATGTAATGAAGTTTATTGAGATATATAACTTTCTTAGAACTCTTAGTAAAAAGAAGATTGAGTTTGAAGCAAAAAGTATATTGAGTTCAGATGAGAGTGATTTTGTAAAATCATTGCCATTTGAGCTTACATGCGACCAAAAAAACAGCATAAAAGATATAAAAAAGGATTTTCTCTCATCTAAATCTGCAAGGAGAATTGTTATGGGTGATGTTGGAAGTGGCAAGACTATTGTTATCCTAGCATCAGTTATGATGACATATCCTAAACGCTCTGTTTTGATGGCTCCAACCACCATACTAGCCAATCAGCTTTTAGAAGAAGCTAAGAAGTTTTTACCTCTACATGTAAAGAGTTTTTTAGTGGTAAGTGCTACTTCAAAAAAAGAGGATTTGAATCAATATGATTTCATTATAGGCACTCATGCACTTTTACATAGAAAACTTCCCGATTTTGACTTGGTGATGGTGGATGAGCAACACCGTTTTGGAACTAAACAAAGAGAGCTTATAAATCAACTCTCTATTGATGAGAACAAGCATCCTCATTTTTTACAGTTTAGTGCAACTCCAATACCAAGAACTATGAGTATGATACAGTCCTCTTTAGTCGATTTTTCTTTTATAAAAGAGACGCCTTTTGAAAAAAATATAGATACAAAAATCATACGAAAACCTGATTTTAAAGAGTTGAGTAGGCACATAAAAAGTGAAGCACAAGAGGGTAGGCAAGTGATAGTTATATATCCACTTGTTGAGGAGAGTGAAACTATAGAATATCAGTCCATAGAGGAGGCTCGTGGGTATTGGGAGAAAAATTACAGCAGAGTTTTTGTGACTTTTGGAGCAGATAAAAATAAAGAAGAAGTTTTAGCAACTTTTAGAGAAGAGGGTAGCGTACTTATTGCGACTACTTTGGTTGAAGTGGGTATATCGCTACCAAAACTTTCAACTATAGTCATAGTTGGAGCAGAAAGACTTGGGCTTGCAACTTTGCATCAACTTCGAGGTAGAGTAAGTAGAAATGGACTAAAAGGGTACTGTTTTTTATATACAAACCTAAGCACATCAGAACGATTGAGTGAATTTTGTAAAACTACAAATGGTTTTGATATAGCAGATTTGGACTTGAATTATAGGCAAGGTGGAGATGTTTTAAGAGGTATTTCTCAAAGTGGAAAGAGTTTTGAATGGTTTGAACTTGGTGTTGATGAAAAAATATTGATTGAGGCTAAAGAAAAGTTGAAGAATAATGATATAATAAGAAAGAATAATGTTTTGCAGGAGAGCAAATGACAAGACCAGAACCAAACGCGAATAGATACGATTTAGGTGAAAACGATTTCATCGTATCTAAAACAGATTTACAAGGTAAGATAACTTACTGTAATCAGATATTTATGAAGCTAGCAAAATATAGTGAAGAAGAACTTATTGGTGCACCTCACAGTATCATAAGGCATCCTGATATGCCAAAAATTGTATTTAAGCTTTTGTGGGATAGAATTCAAAATAAAGAAGAGATTTTTGCTTATGTAAAAAATCTTTCAAAAGATGGGGGTTATTATTGGGTTTTTGCTAATGTGACCGCATCTTTGGATATCAATGGTAATATCGTAGGGTATTATTCCGTGAGAAGAAAACCAAATAACGAAGCAGTAGAGGTTATATCTGGTGTTTATGAAAAGCTATTGGATTTGGAAAGAAGTGGTGGCATGAACGCTTCAGGAAAATTTTTAACAGATTTTTTAAATGAAAAAGGAGTGAGTTATGATGAGCTTATCTCCTCGTTGCAAGGATAGTTTGTATGTTTAATTTTAAAAAAACAAATAATTCAAATTTAAAAAAAGAGATAGATAGTGTTTTAAAAGAAGCATCACAAGGCAATCTTGAAGGAAGAATTACACATATAGATATGAGTGATCCACTTTGTGATACTGCGTGGGGAATCAATGATTTGTTGGATCAGTTGGAAGCCTACATGAGAGATGCAAATAGTTCAGTTGAGGCTGCAGGACAAGGCAAGAGTCATAGAAAGATGTACCCAGCAGGACTAAAAGGGCTTTTTAATTCCTCTAGTAAAAACATTTCTAAAGGGGTAGAAGGTATTATTGTAGCAGATAAAGAGAAATTAAGAGCAGAATTAAGTTCAAAATTCGGAAAACTTAATGGTGGTATTGGAGCTTCATTTGTCATTTTACAAAAAGATATGCAAATAGTAATTAAAGAAGTTTCAGAGATAAGTAAGTTATCGCACAATACAGCTCTAAAATCAAATGATAGTTTAGAGGTAACCAATGAATTATCAGATAAGTTGAACTCACTGATAGAATCAATAGTGGTAATATCAGAAGCTATAAGCTCGCTTGGTTCTAGAACAAGTGAAATATCATCTGTAGTAAACTTGATTAAGGATATTGCTGACCAGACAAATCTACTTGCACTAAATGCAGCTATTGAGGCAGCAAGAGCAGGTGAACATGGGCGGGGTTTTGCTGTTGTTGCAGAAGAAGTAAAGAAACTTGCAGAAAGAACACAAAAAGCGACTTCTGAGATATCTATAACCATACAAACACTTCAGCAAGAAGCCAATGACATCCAAGCAAATGCAGAAAATATAAACACAATAGCAGTAGATTCTGGAGAAACAGTAAAAGGTTTTAGCGAAACTCTACATGAGTTCAATGAGGATGCAAATAAAACATCTATTACTGCAAAGTTTACTGAAGATAAGAGTTTTACAAGCTTAGTCAAGACAGATCATGTTATCTATAAAACAAAAGCATATAGTGCAGTGCTCAATGAAGAACCAAATCCTGACAATTTGGTAGATGGACATAGTTGTCGGCTTGGAAAATGGTATGACACCACAGGAAAAGAAGCTTTTGAAAATGTATCTTCTTATAAGGCAATAAAAGATCCTCATGAAGCGGTTCACAATCATGCTATTGCAAATATGAATGAAATTAAATCTGCTGGTTTAACTTCTACAAATGCAGGTTTTTATTTAGACAATTTTGAAAAGATGGAAGAGGCAAGTAAAAAAGTATTTGATTTACTTGATAAGATTATAGAGGAAAAACATAAGGGAGCTTAGAACATATAAAGTTGACAATTATATATGTATATGATAGAATATATACATATATAAGGAGTTCCTATGTTAAGTTTAAGTGTTTCTCAGGCTCAAAGACAGTTTACTTCGATACTCTTAGAGCCGACTACAATCATAGATAAAAAAAGTAATGTAAAAAAAGCAGTAATTTTGCCTTATGAGATGTATGAAAAATTGATAAGTAAATCAAAGAAAAAAGAGAAAATAGACTTAAGTCAATTTGAAGGTATTTTGAAAGGTGATTTAGTCACTGACGATGCTCGTTATAATGCGATATTAAAGTGAATATTTTTTTAGATACAAATATTTTTTTAGATTTTTTGTTGGCACGCTCTAATAGAAAGAGTGCTAGAAAGATATTTGAATGTATTGAAAACAATAATTTTAGTTTCTATTTGGCGGATATAACATTAATGAATATTGACTATATTGCTAAAAAAGAGATTTCGGAAATAAGAGATTTTTTAAATTATATCAATAATAATTGCATTATATGTGGAGGCAGTAATAGAAGTTTTAAAAATGCTTTAAATATAAAAAATAAAGACTTAGAAGATAACCTGCAGTATTGCTTAGCATTAGAACAAGCTTGTGATTATATAATAACAAATGATAAGAGCTTTTTAAAAAAAGACATAAAAGTTATAAGTTCAGAAGATTTTGTTTTGAAATATTTTAGTTAAAGTAGAACTAGGAAGCTATAAGAGCTTCCTAGTATGATTAATAAAGACCGTAGTTGTCGTCCGATTTTTTGTATATGATACGCATTTTGTCATCCATATCTATAAATACAAAAAACTGTTTTTGACTCTCTTTAAGCTCAGTTAGCGCTTCTTCTATCTCGATTGGTTTATAGCTATCAAGTCTAGTTGGAACTATCTCGTCAGCATCTAAAAGAGTTTCATCTTCTACAACTTCATCAAGTTTTACTTTTTTATTTGTGATTTTATCATGATGTCGCCTAAGAACTTTTTTAGCTCTCTCAATTGCTAAGTCGATTGCAGCGTATAAGTCTTTGTCTTTTTGCTTTATTACTACTGTGTTCATATGAGCTAAGTTGATTGCAAACTCTGCACTAAAACCTTTTTTACCATTTTTTTCATCTGCTGAAAGTACAACTCTTGTTGAAATAATGTCCAAATTATACTTACTTAAAGAATCTTTGCCACTCTCTACATGAGCTTTGATTGCGTCAGTTAGTTCTAACTGCTTTCCTACGATACTTAAGTTCATCTTATCTCCTTTGTATCCCTAGTCCTAGGGGTTTATATAGAAATTATAACAAAACAAAACTTAAAAAATGAATTTTTAAGTGAAGTTTCTGTGAAAACAAAACTTAATTATGGTTTTTGTATTGTTCTTTTATGTATTCTAATATTTTCCGAAGTTATTGTGTCTTTTGATGTTACAACGGTATCTATGATGACTGTTCTGTTTGAGTCGTTTGTCACTATGTCTGTTCCTAGTTGTGCACATCCTGCTGGAAGATTATTGCCAATGTACATGATAGATATATTGATATCAAATACACCATCATATGTTGAATTTATATTTTCTAAACAATCAGCAGAATAGTCATGACCACTCATAGCAAGTATTGCATACTCGGTGCTACTCTTTGCTAGTAGTTCAGCTTGTGTTTTCAAAAATATATCTGTAGTTTGTTTTACGGTTTGTGTTGATAGCGTTAGTGCTAGTGTGGATATAGTCGCAACTAAAACTAAAAATATGATTGCTGTTAAAAGTGAAAATCCTTTTCTCATTAGTAAACCACCTTTTCTTTACAAAATGCAAAATCATAATTTCCACTTTGGTTATTGTCGTGAATACATAGTTTAAGTCTAATAGTATCGCCTATTTTAGTAAACTTAAATGTGCTTGCGTGTTCTATTAAAACAGATGTTGTGGCATTGGTATCATACCTTTCATTTTCCCAAGGTTGATAGTTGTAATGAAGTGTGAGATTAAAATCATTTGTATTGTTTCCCTCTGGAACTATTGCATATGCACTCCAAGATAAATCATATTGTTCATATATCTCTGTTGGTTTAGTCGCATTTGCTTCTATAAACTCTAGAGTGTCATTTAGTCCTGCCGTGTATGCAACCTTGTGCGTAGCATTTCCGTCTACACCATTCCAACCATAGTCACCCAAGTCAAATACAGAAGAACCTTTAAAGATAATCGCTGGTTTTTGTAACCCATCACCTTTTAGCAAACTAACGGTATTATTAGAAAGAGCTTTTATGATGTTATCAGTTTGATTTAAATCACTTCCGGTAGTTTTTAGTGTTGGATTAGTTGTTGCTAGATTATCTAAATCTATAAAACCACTCCATCCTGGATTTGGCGTTCCTTTAAAGCTATCAGTATCTTTCCCTAGCCATTCTAAAATTTGATAAGAATCATTTGCATCGGTTAAAGTAACATAGTTGAGAAAGTTTGCTGAACCCTTTTGTCTTGCAATAACACTATCTTTAATTCTTGAACCAAGTCTTTTTGCTATTTGATCAAGAACTAGTTCACTTTGTGCTTGTAGTTTGTTTATGGCTCTAGTTTTTATATAGTTTTCATATAGATTTGCTATGATATCAGCTCCTATAGAGGAAACTATCCCCATAACAACTATGACCATAACAAGTTCTATCATTGTAAATGCAGTTCTTTTAAACATCAGTAGTTTCTCCTCAAAAATTCACTCTCACCAATATTGCAAGAAAAAGTTCTTAAAGTAAAAGGAACACCATTGTTGCTAGTTACATTAAGGGTTAGCATTTTTATATTACTTGAATGAGAGACATTATTGTCTTTATTAAAAGTAAAGTTGTTTATGATTTGATTACTATAAGTTGCATTGTCTTCCAAATAAGTGACAGTTGTTGTCATAATAAAATCAATAAAACGGTAATCAAGATTTGTTGTTTCACTACTATCTGTTAAGTTAGAATCGTTTGTATTAAAATCATCTATATCATCAAAAGGAGTGTCAAGAGTAAAGTTTGCAGTTTGTGTGGCATTGTTATCAAAAGCAAATTTTCTTCTTTTGTTACCATGGATATGTCCTATTCTTCTAGTGGTATTTGCCTCTGGATTAAGTTCACTATCTCCATCGGTTCGAAGAACTACAATTCTATCGTTATTTAGTGAATTTTCATCCCATCTATAAGTAAGAGTATCTCCTAGTTTAGTTCTCGCTGCAAGAAGAATTTCTTGTTGCAACGAGAATTCATTGTTTTTTGTCGTTTGCTCTAACATCAATGGTAAAGCCATAAGTGCTATACCCATGATAACTATTGCAAATACTAACTCTATCATCGAAGATGCTTTTCTCATTACCATTCTAACCTTCTATTTGATCTTTTTGATACATTTGTATCTATGATATGCCCAAGTTCTCCTTGACCTGCCCAGTCTTTTTGATCGTCTTGAAATTCTAGCAAGAAATCTTTTGGAGCAAATGTAATCCAATCTGTAGCGTTCATTTCTGCTTTATCTTTATATGGTAATGATTCTGTTAGTGGTACAGCAACAGTTATATCTTCAGCCCCATTGGTAATAGTTGTTGAATTAAATGTATCGTCAAGTCCTTCAATAGTGACATTTTCAATGGTTTTATAAGGATATACACCGCCATAAATAGGAAGAGTATGAAGAGTATTTATATACCAGTTAACAGAATCTACACTTTCAGTACCGTTTATATCAAAATTATTTAGTTCTGTTGAATTACAATCTTTACAATAAGTTTCATAATACACTCTAGCAGTACCAGTGCGACCTGCAAATCTATAATCAGGAGAATGAACACGCCCAAAATAGTAATACAAATTGCTAGTTGCACTTATGTCTGTTCCATTTGCATCACTAACATCTGCACTGGTGATACCTAGATATCCAGTAATAGAACCATTTAAATCTGTTGCATCTAAAAAGGCTGGTTGTATTGGAAGTGTTGTTTTGTTTCTATCAACTGCAAGCCTATATGTTACAGTAGAAGTTCCTCCAGAAAAATTGTTATCATATGCTATTGTAATGTCGCTATTTGTTAAGCCAACAGCCCCGTTACTAGATATATTTGTCAAATTATTTTCATTGGCAATGCTTATATTTAAATCCCCAAGGGTTTTGCTTTGAGCATCATAAGTTAGTGTTACATTGACATCATTAGCAAAACATACATTTGAAAAGAATGTTGTAATGTTATCATCTGCATTTCTTGATTCTAATGTAGTTGTTATTGTAGAAAACATTGGGTCAGTAATAGGATTATTTACCATATATGTAAAACCACTTGCATTATTGTTTGCTACAGTTGTACTTGTAAATGTAAAATGATCTGGTTTAAAGACCACAGAAGACGAGTTTCCATCTATAGTACAACTTACTAGTCCATCTCCTGTTAGACTATTGTCGCCGCTAGTTGCATTACAATCAGCTGGCTGATCTATGGCAGTCCAGTTTATATCTTGTAGTATAACTTTTATAACACCTACCTCGTTGTACTTTATATTTGATACAGTTGTAGTTCCATCTGTAAAATTGGCATCTGTTATGTTGAAATCTGATAGGCTAACACAAAGAGGATTTGTTGAGAAGTTACTGTCTAGCCCTATATCAATTCCTGTTCCTTGAGACAAACTTGCGTTATAACCTAAAGAAAGATTTATTCCATTGATGTCAGGTGCTTTTAAACTCATACTTAAGTTAGGTGCTCCTGCTGTGACTATATTGTATACTCCCGAAACAGTTGCCCCTGTTAGATTTATATCAAATGATGCTGGTCTTACTGAAAAAAGATCTCCTGTATAAGGCTTATGATCAGGCTCATAGATACCTGGAAAATCACGTGGAAATAGTTTTGAATCTGAAAAGTTATTGTCAGAATTGAAAATAGATATATTCATATCAAAGCCCAATCCTCTTGATGCTCTGCCATAGCTTGTATTTAGTGATGTCCAACTTACATTTGCTAGAGATTTATTGGCATCTTTGTCTGTAATTGAAGTAAATGCAACCCCTGCATCATTAATACTTGTATCGTTTATATCTACTATCCTAAAAGAGTTTATATGCATGGTAGTATTTACATCAAGTATATCTAAAGCACTTAAGCCAGTTAGGTTTATGTCTAAATTAAAAGGTTGATTGACTATTTTAGTACCAACTGTACTTCTACCGACATCACTAACAGTTATATTTATATCATCCCAATTAAAGTTAATAGGACTAGATACTACTGGGTCTGAGACTTGAGTTACCGTACTGCCTGGAAGATTTGCATTAGCAAGAGTTGGGTTAGTAAATTCTATAGAAATACTATTTTCAAATGTTCTTCCGAGTCTTGAAGAGCCGTTTATTGTTCCTATAAATTCAATCCATACAACATGGTTTTTTGCAAATGTAGGAAAGTGTATAACAAGTTTTTTGTTTACATTTCCATAGCTAATATCATTGAAACCTGTATTAATGATATCTAGATTATCATCAGTTCCATCAGGAAGCGTATAAAATGGATGAGTATCGTTATTGTCTATCAAAATTGCTTTTAAATCTGCAACACAAGCATCTCTTACTACTACACTTGACTCATAGTTAGGATCAATACATGGAGATACTGGCGGTGCAAAATCATTAAAATGATATAGGTTAGAGACTATTGTACTGTTAGCGTCATATGTTACTTCTTGTGGAATCAAATCAGATATATACACATCGTTTGCAAAATCATCTCCAGTATTGATTGCTGTGATTCTGTATTTGATTTTATCACCTCTTCTGAGTAGTGGTAAATCCTCAGAACAAGGAACCCAATTTCCATCTGGGTTTAAGGGTTCTTCTAGTTTAAAGCATTCTTTATATGAGTCTATAAAATCTGGCGTAAAGATTTGAGTCTCCATAGACATCATTTGAGCAAATGCTTGCTCACTAGGGTATTCGAAATTGCTTATCAAAGATGCTTCACTTACCGACATAGTTACTATTGTTTGACTTTGCTGATTGGATAGATAACAAGGTTTCCCGCCAGTATTTATACAATTTCCATTACTGTCATAATGGCTATCTAGGTTAAATTGGTCAATGTCAGTTCCTACATTGTAAAGTTCGTTTGGTAACTTTGTTATTGGGGTATTGGTCGCATCTTTTAGCGTGATTGTATCGTTTAAAATATTATTAGTATTATTCAAATCTTCTCGCACAAAGTTTGCTGTACCATTCTTGTCCTCTACACTCATATTTTCTAAAGACAACTCTCTATCTCCGCCTTGTATTAGTGTATACAATGATGATTGGATATCTCCAGATAAAGGAGTTAAAAATCCGTCGATATTTATAGGTAGCGTTACAATAGCACCAGGGCTTGCTGGTGTCATGATTTTGAAGCCACTAAATGAAGAGAGATTTTTGAACTTCACTTCTCTGTGGTATTTATGATTGATTGAATAAACAACAACCATACTCCATCCACCAAAGTACCCATAATCTCTAAATTTTTCCCAATCTAGACCACTTGGTGCCCAATCTTTATAATCGACTCCTTTTGTTACATTCATATCAGCAACACTATAGCTACCTTCAGGATTTGCTAAGCCTCTGACAAGTGAAGTTATATCAGCTTTTGCCCCATAAAAAATCCTATATGAGCCTATTTGGGAAGAAATATTATTTTCATCACCTTTTTTAAAATGATAATAACCAAGTCTATTTGGAGCATTTGAAGATATATTGGTATCATTTTTATCTGCACTTATAGTGTGTGTAGCTCCATCAGGAGTAAAAAATGTTATTTGGTTAAAAGGTATATTATTTCCTGTCTCATTTTTATCACTTCCATGAATATGTCCACCCCAAAACAGACCAGCGTATTCTATGGTTATATTATCATCAGGATTTGAGACATTGGTATCAAGCATTTTAAGAGTAGCGGATGATGAATTTACATGTATGCCACCTAGTGAGTTAGCGTATGTTGAGTTGACTTCGTTTAGTCTAGTGCCAGCTAAGATACCTGGAGACACTAAGATAGTATTACCAATAGTAGCTATGTTTCCATAGGTATTTACATTGGCATCATTGTGAAAATCTTTTTGAACAATTTCGATAATATTAACACCAGCTGCAGTTGTATTGGTATCAATGGAGATACTTGTGTGATTGTTTGCTAGGTATGTATCTTTGGTTATGCTAGTTACATTTGCCTCATTGATTAGATTGGTTGCTACATTTGGTGATTGCATTGTTATATTAAACTCTGCAAAATTTCCCATAGACAATTTGTCAATATTACATGTGATAGTATTTGAATTGTCTGAACAAGAAATAGTTGAATTTGTTTCATTTGTACCGATTGTAATTTGCCCAGCATATGCTAATCTTGTGTCAAAGGTGTCTAACATGACTATATCTCTAGCATTAGCAAGTGAACTTATGTTGGTAACTTTTACTGTGTAGATAAAAGGTGCAGCAGGATTTGGAAAAGATGGTGTTGCTGTTTTTGTTATCTGCAAGTCTGTACCAATGATTTGGTTTGTAACACTACCTGTATTGTTTCCAGGTACATCATCTGGTTGTATTGGTGTTGCTATTGCACTGTTTGTGATAGGTTGTTTGTCTTTATTGGCCGTTTCGACATTGATTGTAATTGTTTCAAATTCACCTTGTTTCATGATAAGTGTATTTGGAAATGTACAGTTCATGTCACTAGTACCAGTACAGCTTAGATTTGATGAAAATGAATCACTAGAGTAAGTTACAAAACCTGGAAGTGTGTCAGTTAAAGAAAAACCATCAACAACTGGTTCTGCCGATAAGTTTGTAACAGTGATGTTGTAGGTCAAGTTTGACTCAGCCCCAATATTTCCCAAAGGTAGTGCAGTTTTCACTACACTTAAATCTACTCCACAAACAGTTTCATTTCTATCTGTTCCATCATAATTCTTTTGTGCTTTTTCAAAGTTGTATATATCGTTTATGGCTCTATCATCTAAGGCTATGTTGTAGATTTCAACTTCATCAATATTTCCAGCATAATTATGGGTATAACCATCCCCAATTATAACTGGCTTATCCCCAGCAGTTGCCACGGAAAATGAGGCTATTGCATTATTGGTATTTACGCCATCAATATACCAACTTAGTTGCATATTTTTCAAATCCCTCACAAGACATGCATAATTCCATTGATTCAATACAAGACTCTGAGAACTAAATCCTTGATATGGTGAGCTATTTCCACCATTAGTTCCATAATAATAGGTTAGACTACCACTAGTCTCTTGAGTAATTGTTCCCTCGCCACCATATGCTTTTGAGTATGGATTTTTTCTACTGTTGAAGTTTGAGGGCTTTAACCACATGCATATAGTCTGATTTTTTACAATTTGCAGTTGTGTATTGTTAGGTATAGTTATTGAATCATTGATGCCATCAAACAAACCAGTTCTTCCTGGAGATGAAAAGTTATTATCATCAAACGACAACAAATGGTTAAGTGTTACAGGACCATTTACAGGTGTACCATTAAATCCTCCTATGGAATCTACGACAGAACCAGCGGGAGATGCAGGCCACTTACACTCTTCAAACCTATAATCTGCAATAGGTTTTATAGGATTTACTTTCACATCAACAGTTGCTGTATCATTGGTAGTGTTTTCTTGCGTTGATGATGTAGTAACAACTGCTGTTGCACTTAGTGCATTTATGACTGTATCAGTAAATGGCATAGTTCCATAAAGAGTTATATTCTTATCTGCATTATAAATTAGATTACCAAAAGAGCATGAAATCGAGATATTGGAATCAACGCTACATGTACCACCATCTGCATTAGTTATATTGAGGTCATTGAGTGCTTGAGAAAATGTTACTGTTAGATTGACATCATAGGCAGTTGAGATGTTTATGTCTTTAATTCCTATAGTATAGGTAACATTTCTATCTTCGAGTACATCTGTTGGTGTTGCATTGATATCAACTATTAAATCTGCTCCAACTACTCTTACATCAGGGATAGCTGGTACCGATATAGGAGAAGCTATAGAAGATGAGTTTATATCAGCACTGTTTGTATAAGTTCCTTTTTTGTTTACAGGAGCCATTACATTTAGTTTTAGTATAGTATTTCCACTATATGCAACGATGAGTG
>Ga0256840_1002821_pt1 | contig 14863 bp, 21 predicted proteins | sample 355202metaG_FD_185969 | JGI IMG/M metagenome (GOLD analysis project Ga0256840, IMG submission 185969) | Hydrothermal vent microbial communities from Mid Atlantic Ridge, Atlantic Ocean - 355-202 | ecosystem: Environmental > Aquatic > Marine > Hydrothermal vents | place: Atlantic Ocean: Mid...
CGACCTTGATGCAGAAGTTGTCCGTCCCCAGCACGAAGCGCACAAGCCCGTTCGGCGCGTCGTACTTGTAGATCACGGGCTGACTCTTCTTACGGAAGGTGTAAGCAAAGCTCGGATCAAAGCGCGTGCCGCGACGGGAGACATAGGCCAGGATGGCGTTGTCCTGCCAGAGGTCCACGAATTTTCCGTCCTCGTCCGCGTAGAGCCCGGCGCCTACCACCACGCGCTCGATATCGAAAATTTGGGCAAGCAGATCCGTGGTGACTATGCCCTTCTGGCTGTATTTGATGCGCTCGATAATCTTCGGGTGGTCGCGAAGGGCCGAAAACGTGTCTGGGCCGAGAAGCAAAACGTTCGGTTCCCGCCCGATGGCCTTGCGCAGCGTGCTCTTCATGTCCTTCACGACTTCGATGGGGTCGGAGTTCGTGTAGTCCGTCCACTGGTCCGTACCGGAAAGGGTCACCTTCTGCGTGACCGGGTAAATCGAAAGGTCCTGGGCGGTGTCGGCAATGGCCTTCTCCCGACGGAGCTGGATCACGTCCATCACGAGCTGAGTGGCATACTGCTCGTGATCGAAGATGTCTTCCTCTTCCTCCCGGTGGTCGATGGGATACTCGATGGCGTGCTCTTCGGTCTGGAACTCGATCCAATCCCGCCCTTCGGGAGAGATGCGGTTTGGGTCGGCCCCCAGGCCGCGTTCGGTGCGGTAGAGCTTAAAGGCCTCCTTGCCGAACTGCGGCACCTTTCCGGCCTCTTTGGTCACCGGAACAATGGGGAAGAGCTCGGTCCCCACGAAGGCCTCGTTTTGGTAGCCCCGGGCGAGCTCGGTGAGCACCGGGTCCACGATGCGAAGTTCAGAAAGTCTGCTAGGCATGGGCTTCCTCCTTCAAAAGGTTTAGGGCCTCGCGGTAAGAAATGTTCTTCTCGCGGGCAAGTGCCTGCACCCGCTGGTGTAGCGCCAGGCGCTCTTCGTCCACCTTGCCGGGGTAGTCAAGCTTGTTCGGCGCGGGTTCCCCGGGCTTGGTTTCTTTGGCGAGATCCTTGAAGGCCGCAGGAGCGGTCTCGATCCACTTCTTAAGCATCTCTAGGTCGCGCTTTCCGAGCTCAACCGCAGCCTCCTTCTGGGCCGGAGCGAGCTTGCCTTCGGCAATGGCATGCTCCACCAGGGCGTTGATCTCGCGCTCTCGCTCGGCCTCGCGGAGCTTCTCAAGCTCCTCGGAAAGTTTGTTGGCCTCGGCCTCTTTGGCCTTTAAGGCCTCGCGCACCTGGTTTAGCTCGCGATCGAGGTTTTCCTTCTCCTTGCGCGCGGTCTCAAGTTCTGCCGCAAGCCGCGCATTTTCCTCCCGGAGGCGATTGAGTTCTCTTTCCATGTGTCCCTCCTCTGGCTTATTTCCGTCCCGGCGGTTTAAAGCCGGGAGCATGGGCAAATTAGGAATGTTCGTAAGCGCCACGGACTCAAGGGCGAGAATCCGCGTGCCGTCCGAGTAAAAAGTAGGCGAAAGGTAGCGGTACTCTTTCGCGGCGATGGCCTGCTCCGCGGCCTCGGTCCACTCCACCTGGGCGTAAATTCCTTCTCCAAAGGGGCCATTGCCCACACGGAAAGAGTCCGCCTTGAGCCAGCCCGCAGCCCGGGTGTCGTCGCGGAAGTAGCTGGCATGGTCGTAGTCCACGACGATGTCCACGCCATCGCGCTTGATCTGGGCCACGATGGCCTCGGCGTCCTCCTGGGGGAGCACCCAGTAGCGGCCGTCTCGACCCTTGATCTCGCCGAGCGGAAGCACTAGGATCTCGTCCCCGGAGTTAATCCGGCAGACTTCTACCGCCCCCACCCGGTTTTTCTCGCGGTCCTTGTCAAGCTCGGTAAGCAGCCTCCCGGCGGCCTCAAAGATGTCGGCGTGATTTTGCTGGGCCGCCCGGGTGCGGATGGCCCGCAGCGCCGAACGATATACTTTTCCGTTTTTGCCGAAGGGGTAGGCAAAGTAGCGTTTGGTCTCTGGATCAGCGTCTTCCCGGATGCCCAGGTGCCAGCGCCCGTAGTTTTCCCAATCGGGCGGGTCGCCAAGCAGCCGGTTCCCGTCCTCGGCGGAGAAGCTCCAGGAAGAGCTTTCGTCCACCTTGCCGTCTTTGATCAAACTGCGAGCATGTCGATAGCCCTTCTCGTTCAGCTTCAAGTCTTTCCTCCCTGTTTCCAGATACGGGCGAACTTTTCTGCCGAGCGCCCGACAACGTAGCCGCCTACGCCAAGCGACATTAAATCCCAGAGCCTTTGCGGAAGCTCTAGGATGGCCACCTTGTTCGTGAAGAGCGAAAGCCAGGGCACGAGAATGTAGTTATTGGCCACGATGGCCACGATGACGAGCATCAGGATGGGCCGCCAGTTGCGCTGCAGCCAGCTCTCTCCCTGGGCCTCGGCGAGGATAATCTTTGCCTGTTGCTCAAGGGAGCTCATGTCTGCCTTTAGCAACTCTGAAAGCACCTTTGCTTCGATCTCGGCCCGAGTCTTTTCGTCTATTTTTTCCGGGAGCGTGCGCCGGAGCACATCGCGCACGATGCCGGCAATGGGGCCAATGAGCGCCTGAATCATGCTCTCTCCGTGTAAAACGTCTTTTCAAACTTGAGATACGGCGAGAGGCAAAAGATGCGCGGGGTTACCTTCGCCGGTCTCTCTTCGTTAAGCAGCTTTGCGCCCGCCGAAAGGCATGCTGCATACGCGATTTCCGAGCAAAACCAGCGTTTTTTGTCTTCGCGCGTAGGCGAGGTTATGCAGGTAAGCGCCCCCAGGAAGTCATACGGCGCGCCTATTCTTTCCAGGTAAAACCAGAAAATCTTTCGTGCTTCTTGTCCCGTGCAGGGGAGTTTATAAAGGTCAACCTGCGTGCCTGGCTTGTGCTCCCGGTCGATAGGGATAGCCCGCAGGCGTGCTTCCCAGGGCTTATACCAGTTGCCCCAGGGGCCAAGCTCCCAGAAGGGCCGCGGGCCCATCTGCGGCCGCCAGATCTCAAACCCGTGGGTTTCCTTTGTCCCGGTTCGCGCCACCGCCAGGCCAATGTGGCTGTAGTCCCCGGCGGTGAAAAAGCGAATGAGCCGCGAAAGCGGCGATTTTCCTTTGTAGGCGAGGAAATAAACTGCTGCCATCAATACCCCCAGAGGCGCGGAGTTGGTTTTTCCGGGTCGCAATCCACGTGCACAAACCCGCGCTTAAAGTCGATGCCGATCCGCCGAAAACCGGCTTTTATCAGGCCAAAGACAATGCGCGCCCGGGTCTCGGAATCAGTCGCAGCTATATCCGCGGCAAAACCCCTTGTGTGCGCAGAATTTGGCCGTCCGCCAACAGCCTCATTGTGTTTTTTGCACCTGTAGCCGCTGGTGATACGGAAGGGCACGCCGGCCATCTCCCGGGCAAGGTCAAGCTTTTCCAAAAACTCCTCTTGCATCTCAGCCCGACCGCAGCACGGACAGGTAAACTCGCCTAAAGAGAAATACTTCATGGCTTCATGATAAATTTTTGACAACTCAATAGACAGACCCCGTTTGCACACTTCTGCACACTTCTGCACGGACGTTCACAAAAAATGCATTCTCTACGAAGGAGTTCTCTCTGAGAGAGAAGATGAGATGCTAACTTGTTAGAAAACATAACAGGAGGTCGTTTGATGTCCGGAAATGGCAACGACATCCAGCGCTCACTCGGTCGCATCGAAGGAAAACTTGACGCCATTCACGAAGACATCTCCGAAATCAAGAGTCAGCTGGGAAACCACGACGCCCGCATTCGCCAGATAGAAAAACGCAACGTCCTTTTCAGTTCGCTAACCGCGGGCTTCACCACATTGGTGCTTGAGTTTCGCGCCAAGCTGGGGTTTTAGCGCATGTCCACGCTGCGAGAGCTTGCCCGTGAGCTATACAGCCAGGGGATGCCACTCATTGAGGTGGCCGAGCGCGTAGGGCGCACACGCCAGACGGTCTACAAGTGGAAAAAACAGGACGCTGCCCGGGGCCTCGACTGGGACCGCCTGCGTCTTGAAAATACCATTACCGACGACCAGTTCCGCAAACGACAGCAGGCCTTCCTAGTTGAGATGTTCACCGCCTTCGAAAAAGACCGCGAAAAGCTCTCCGAGATCGATGATCCGGAAAAGCGCCTTGAGCTCATAGATCGTTACGCCAACGTCTTTTACAAGCTCATGAATGCTGCCAAGCGGGCCGAACCAGAAATCGCCGTCTCCGAGGTGGTGACGAAGACCGTGCGCATCATCGGAGACCTCGCCAGCCGGTCCGATCGAGCTGACGTGCTCCAGTTTCTCCTCGACCACCTTGAGGACGTAAAAGAAGCCGTACTCAGGGAGCTTTGATGCGCAAGGTGCTTGACAAACGGCAGCTTAGGCAGGATTTCGAAGCCCTACGTGAAGAACTCCGGCGCATGGAGCTTCTTTCAGACGCCGGACGGGAGGAACGCCGCGAGAGAGCCCCGCAGGATTTTCGCTTCTTCTGTGAAACGTATTTCCCGCATCTAAGGAGGTTTAATCCTTCGCAGTTTCACGACTGGTTTTTTGCCTCTGCTGGGGGATGGGCAGAAGTCCCCGGGGCCAAGATTGAGATCGCCGCTCCACGAGGAAACGCCAAAACGACTCTTGCCCGCATGTACGTCCTCTGGCGCCTGGTGCGGCGGGATACAAACTTTGTGATTTTTATCTCCGACACCACCGACCAGGCCCAGGAGAGTCTCGAATACATCAAGATTGAACTCGAAGAAAACCAGCGCCTTTGTCGTGACTTCCCGGAGATTACCGGCACAGGCCGGATATGGCAGGCCGAAGAGATCATCACTGCAAGCCGGGTAAAGATCAAAGTCTTCGGGTCTGGGAAACGTATCCGCGGCCAGAACTACATGGGCCATCGTCCGGATCTCATCGTGCTAGACGACCTTGAAAACGACGAAAATGTCCGTACCAAAGAACAGCGCGACAAGCTTGAGAACTGGTTTTCACGCTCGGTCATGGAGCTTGGACCGCCTGACGGCTCGGCTCAGTATCTCTACATCGGCACTATCCTCCACTATGACTCCCTCATGATGCGTGTTAAACGCCGGGGGGACTTTGTCTATCACAAGTTTAAAGCCCTGATAAATCTCCCCGAGCGCATGGACCTATGGGAGCGCTGGGAGCGCATCTGGCAGGAGGACACTTCTGCCGGAAAGGCCGCGGCACGGCGTTTCTACGAGGCCAACCGCAAAGAGATGGACCGTGGAGCACGTGTGCTCTGGCCCGAAGCCCAGCCGCTCTACTTCCTCATGGAGAAACGAGCAGCCAACCGCGCGGCCTTCAACGCCGAATACCAGAACGAGCCCCTTGACGAAGAGCTTGCCGTCTTTCGCCATTTTCAGTTTTATCGCGAAGTCCCCCGGGGGCTCATCACCTACGGGGCCGTGGACCCGGCGCTTGGCAAGACCCGCGGCGACTACACCGCCATCGTCGTGGTGGGACGCGACCGCCGCGACGGAAAGATCTATGTGCTGCACGCCGACATCGGTCGCTTCCCGCCCATGAAGACTGTTCAAAAGATCATCGAACTTCAGCGGCGCTTCCGCTGTGTACGCTGGGCCGTGGAAGAGGTTGCCTTCCAGGAGATGTTCAAGCAGGTTCTCGTATCCGAGAGCCTTAAGGCCAGAGTACCGGTACCGGCGGTGGGAGTGCGAAACCGCGTGGGCAAAGAGGTGCGCATCGAGTCCCTCGGCCCCCACGTAGAAAACGGAGTGATTCTCTTTGACCCGCGGCACACGACTCTTATCGAGCAGCTTCAATTTTACCCTCTTGCCGAGCACGACGACGGCCCGGATGCGCTTGAGATGGCCTTTCGCATTGCCTACACCAGGGCGGACCCACGTCACGTGCGCACGCCCAGGAAAAGAAGCTACACCAGGGGGTTTTAAATGGCGCGCAAGGTAACGATATACGATGCACTTGGCCGGCCCATCCGCCGGCAGGAACTTTCCCGGGAGCAGGCTGCGCCGGATTTTGCCGGACCGCGGAGCTATTTCCAGATGCTCCCCGCTCGGGCCATGACCCCCCGGGAACTGGCTAACCGTCTTTCGGCCGCAGCTGCCGGCGACCTCTTTGCCCAGGCCCGGCTCTTCGACGACATGGAAGAGAAAGATGCCCACATCTTCGCCGAGATGGCCAAACGCCGCCGGGCTGTCTCTGGCCTGCGCTACAGCATTCAACCTGCAGACGACTCCGCGCGTGCGGTAGAAGTGGCCTCTTTCGTCGAGGAAGTGCTCGAAAGCATCGGAGAGGGGAGTTCGACTGCGGATTTGACTATTGTTGCCGGCCTTCCCGGTCTTTTTCTTGCGCTTTCCGACGCCATCGGTAAGGGGCTTTCCTTCTGTGAAATTATCTGGGACCTTTCCGCCGGACAGGCCGTACCCGCGGCCATCAAACCACGGCCCCTTGATTGGTTTAAGTTCCATCCGGAAAACTTGCACGAACTGCGCCTCCGGGATGGCACCCTTGAGGGCGAAGAACTCATCCCGGGCAAGTGGATCGTCCACTTTCACCCAGCCCGCTCAGGCTCCCCTTACCGGGCAGCGCTCTATCGCGTGATTGCCTGGCTCTTTCTCTTCCGTAATTACAGCGTCAAGGCCTGGGCCCAGTTCGTAGAAATGTTCGGCGTGCCCATGCGCATTGGTAAATTCCCTCTGGGCACTCCGGAAGAAGACCAGGAAAAGCTCCTTGAAGCCCTGGCCACTCTCGCCACCGAGGCTGCTATCGTACTCCCCGAAGGCATGGAGGTGGAAATAAAGGAGCTTCTTGGTCGCCCGGGAACCCCGCAGCGGGAATTCCTGCGCTGGACCGAGGCCGAGATAAGCAAGGCCATCCTGGGGGCTACCCTTACCAGTCGTGGGGGAGACGAAGGCTCGGGCTCCTACGCGCTCGGCATGGTACACAACGATGTGCGTCTGGATCTCCTCACCTCAGATACCGACCAGATCGCCGCCACAATCAACCGCCAGCTCATCCGGCCGCTGGTAGAGCTAAACTTTGGGCCCGAGGCCCCCATGCCTTATCTTGAATTTGTGCTACCTAAGCCCGACGAGCGCAAACTCTACGCCGACGTGCTTGAAAAGCTCGTCTCGCTTGGGTTCGACGACGTTCCCCTCTGGTGGGTGAGAGAAGTCTTCGGCATACCTGCCCCGGAAGAAGGCGATGAAACCCTGCGCGACTACCTGCGCGGCGGGGGCACAGCCAGGGAAAAAAATGCCTCTCTTCGCAGAAAAAAACGGGATCTCACAAACGATCTTGCCGAGCAGCACCATAACTATACCCCTGAAGACAAAAAGTCCTCAGATGGCGATTTAGCAAATCGTTTTGAACGAGAGCGGCGACAAAATACAGAGCTTAACACCATAAAGGCCCAGGAAGGCCTAGACGCCCTGATAGAACGGCTTGGCGAAACAGACACCCGAGGAATGATCGAGGCCCTGCTGGCCCCGGTCTTTGAGCTGGTCTCCCGGGCGAATTCCTACGAAGAGATCATGGAAGGCCTAGCAGAACTCTACCCCAGGCTTAAGACCGAGGAATTCGAGAAGCTGCTTGAGCAGGCCATCTTTATCGCGGACATCTGGGGGAGGCTAAATGCCTAAGGCCGATCCAAAGATCCTGCTCGACGCCTTCAACCTGCCACCGGCGGAAGCCATCGAGTTCTTCCGGCGCAAGGGCTACACCATCTCGTTTGACTGGTGGGAGACCTGGCAGGAGGCCCACGCCCGGGCCTTTACTGTGGCCAAAGCCATGCGGCTGGACATCCTGCGGGACATACGCGAGGCCGTGGATTCTGCCATCGCCGAGGGAAAAACCTTCAGCCAGTTCCGCAAAGAACTTGAGCCCAAACTTAGGGCCAAAGGCTGGTGGGGAAAGCAGAAGATCATCGACCCAAAAACCGGTAAGGCCGTGGAAGCCTGGCTCGGCACCCCCTGGCGCCTTAAGACCATCTACCGCACGAACCTCCAGAGCGCCTACATGGCCGGGCACTACAAGCAGGCGATGGAGGTGGCCGAATACTTCCCTTACTGGCGCTACCTGGCCGTGCTCGACCAAAAGACCCGCCCCAGCCACCGGGCCCTTCACGGCAAGATCTTCCGCTACGACGACCCCTTCTGGAAGACACACTATCCGCCAAACGGTTGGAACTGCCGCTGCCACGTGCAAAAACTCTCCGAAAGGCAGCTTAAGCGCTGGGGCCTTGAAGACCGGGTGGAATCTTCGGAAGGCAAGCTCAAAAAGGAATTGGCCCTCGTCTCGGAGAAGACCGGCGAGATGCGCCCGGTCACCGTCTACCGCGATGGTGACATTGTCATGGCCCCAGACCCGGGCTTCTCCTACAACCCTGGGCTTGCTGCCTGGCAGCCAAACCTCGATCGCTACCCCTACGACGTCGCCAAGAAGTATCTCGAAGGCGCGGTCACCGGGCCAGATTTTACGCGCTTTTTTGAGGGCAAGACCGGCGGGACCTTTCCCGTGGCGGTGCTGCGTGAGCCACTCAAAAAAGCCCTACAATCCGAAACACAAGTAGTACTTCTAAGCGATGAAACGCTGGCTTCACACAAAAAAAGTCATCCGGAAATCAAACTTGAAGACTATCAGAAACTACCTGTTATCATCGACGAAGCAGAGATAGTGACCAAAGAAGGCGATAAATATTTGATTTTCATCAAGATAGGCAAAAAATATTACCACGCAGTGGTAAAAGCCACCAAAGATCGTTTGGAACTTTATTTGCTATCGTTGCGCTACACGAACGAGGAAGACGTTAAACGTGTACTCAAGCGAGGAGAAATTATCTATCGCAAATAGGCCCTGGGGAGGGACCCCCTTGTCCCCTCCTGAGCTCTCTGACACGCCCCAAAGAGGCGTGGAAGCACGGCCGGGGGATTTACCGCGTTGCCAGGGCCCAAATTCAAGATAAGGAGCACTGCGATGGACATCAAGATGGAAGTGGACGACAAAGGCGTAAAAAAAGCCCTGCGCAAGCTTTCCAGGCACGTGGAAGACATGACACCGGTGATGAAAAAAATCGGGAGAAAGATCGTCACTTCCGTGCAGGAGAACTTTAACCGCGAGGGTCGCTACTCCAGGAAAGGATCATGGCGCGGGGGCTCAAAAAGATGGGAGCCTCTGGCAGAAAGCACCATCAAACAACGAAAACGCCAGGGCTACTGGCCGGGGAAGATTCTTACCCGACTGGGCGGACTCAAGGGCTCCATCATTTCCCATGCCGGGAAGGATCACGTGGTTGTAGGGACGAACGTGATCTACGCTGCGATCCACCAGTTCGGCGGCAAGGCCGGCCGTGGCCACCGGGCCAAAATCCCCGCCCGCCCCTTCCTCGTGGTGCAGGATGAGGATCTGGAAGAGATAAGGGAAGAAATCGCGGATTACATCATAGGGCTTTTGAAATAAAAAGCAAAGGAAAATAACTATTGTAGCTTTTTCTGCAAATCACGAAGCTTTTTCTTTACCCCTACTCGGGGATAAATATCTATAGCTTGTTGATAATATTTAATGGCTTCGTCAAGCTTGTTAAATGTTTCAGCTATTTCACCCAAAATACGAAATGTTCTTGCTTTATAGCGAGGATAATCATCAAAATCTCCCTTTTCTAAGGCTAAATTCAAAAGACTTATTATTTCACTCGCTTCTTTTAAAGAAATTTTCCTTGTTTCTTTGTACTTTCTCTCCGCCTCAAAAAATATTTCAAATGCACTACTTTTGTCTCTTCTAAAATCGTCCCACTTCTTTTTGTCTATCAGGTCACCATCAAAACTATAACGAAAATTTACAACTAGATCATTATCTCTATCAAAATAGGAAGCAATAATTTGTTTCTTGTTAACATCAATTCTGAAATTATAAACATACGGTCCTGTTGGAATACGTTTTTGCCATAAATTTTTGCACTCCTTTAAATCGAAAAAAGATACTGTACAGCTATCATCACTATCACTGGCCATCAAAGAACAAATGGCATAATGACCATCTTCAGAAATAGCATTTTTCCTATATTTGCCCGAAAATAGTGTTTTATCAAAACGTTATTTTCAATATCTATAGCATAGAAAGTTCCTTGCAAGTCGTCTCCAAACATATAATCATTAATAATGAAAGTGCCATTATTAGCTATTTTACCATCATTTGGACGTTGAATATCATCATTTACTAAAACAAGTAAATCATCTTTTATTACTAAAACTCTACCGTTACCTTCATGTCTAAAACCTCCTACTTTTGATTTTTTATCATAATCTGACCAACACAGAAGATATTTATTATTAGGAGAACGAAAAGAGCGACCAACAAAATCTATATCTTCTATACTTACAACCCCATATCTTTTGCTAAGATAAGTTATTTTACGTAATGGTATGTTTGGAGTTTTAGAAAATTTTATAATTAGCTTCCTAATCCAACTCATGACACTTCCACATTCTAAGCCGCTTCAATCTTTTTCCTCTAAGAGCCTAGGATAGATAGGTGGGATAATAAATGAAAAGAGGCTTTGCGATGTAATCTCCCGGACTAATTATAGAGGAAAAAGATCCTAAAGCGGCCATAATACCAGCCTCTGGCGCTCCTTCAGGAAAAAAATCTTTATCACTTTCTTGAGGAACTTCCTTTATCCCCACTAAAGTAACATTAGGAATAGATTTATTAGCATATTTAAAAATCAAGGAGTCTAAAGGCTCACAAAGAAAGGATTCGTCTAAGTATCCCCATAGCCTACCTTGAGATGTCACCAGAAAAAAACGAGAAGAAAATTGCGGTACGGCTAAAAATTTTTTAAAGATCTCTTTAGTCATTTTGGCTTCCCTTTTAGTGATACCAAAATCTTTGTATTGATTGCTTAATATTGAAATGAAGGCTTCTGCTCCCAAATGCCACAATTCCTTGCTAATCAGGAAAAGGCTCCCCGTAGCTTTTATTAAATCGCCATGAGAGGCTGTGCTGATTTCGTCTTTAATATGGGGTCTTAAAAAAGAAAGTAAATCAAGAAACAAGGTGTCGTGAGGATCCAATACTTCTCTCGAAGAAAGATGTCCCTCCTCTGTAACTATCTTCCCACCTTGACGACGTAAGAAACGAGGCCCTACAGTTAGAGATTTTTCAGATGCGCTAGAACTTTTAGAAGATTCTTCCCTGTGAAATTCACACACTACAGCCGTATAAATTTGAGCATAAAAAGATTTGGCAAGATTTACATCCTTATAGAGGAAATTTAAAAGGACCTCTGGTGCGGCGGGGACCTCTGACACGTTTTTCCTCAACTTCCCTGGTTATTTTTTTGATTCTCTTATTCACAATGCGGATATGCCCCTCAATTTCTTTGAAGAACTTATTGTTCATCATTTTTAAAGTTTCTTTGTTCAGGGTCCGCATTTCTTTTCACCGTTGCCTTTATATTTTAAACGGCCATTTTATAGCATCACATTAATGAGTAACGCAAGACTTTTTCTTCACTGTTGCCGAAGGGACGGCCCCTAGCTGTTCTCCACAGCGGAGCTCCGCCCCGGTCATGCGGCGCATCTCCGGTTTCTTAAGCTTTTTCTCCTTCCCCGAAAAGCATTTTTTTTATGGCCCAGGAGGGGATGCGCTTCGGGCGGGCAATACCCGGGACGGTGGGGAGAATGCCATCTTTGATAAGCTGGTAAACCTTGCGCACCGAAACCTCCAGTACCTCGGCCGCTTCGTCCGGTCTCAAGGTCGCCTTCTTGTCTAAAATATCAGTTGTCAGTGGCATTCCCTTCTCCGTAAAGAAGCAGGTTTATCACCACTGTCTCAAGGGGCAGGAAGTTTGCCGTGGGGTGCCGCCTGGCCCGGGCAAAAAGTTCTTCTTTCTCCTGCGGGCACATCTGCTGGAGCTTCTCCCAGGCCTTCCGCCGCCTGCGCTTATACTCGTCAACATCTTCTTCGGCCTTTTTCTCCTGGGGCATGGCCTGTTTAATCACCTCAGCCATAGGCTTAGGGCCTGCTCCGTCGTTTGTGCGGTGGTAGGGGTAGGCCCTTCTGCGCTCTCTTTCAGCCTCAGCCCGGGCCGCGGCCTTCTTGGCGCGCTCAACTGCCACGTGCCGCAGGTAGTTGTGGTTCTTAAGCGGCGGCGTGATCCCGGCATCAAGCACCGTCTCTATCGCCTCGGCCCAGATGCCAGGCGGGCAGGGGTGCTCCTCCCGCTCCCAGGAGACCTTTCCCGAAGAGACGAGCTCGTAAAGCTCCTTGAGCACCCTTGCGGCCTTATGCCAGGAAAGCCCCCGCGGGCCCTTCGGCCTGAAGAGCGCCACGTAGCGCAGGGCAAGCGGCGCCACCTCCCGCGGCAACTTCGCCACCGTGGTAAGCGCCTGGACGACGTAGTCCTCATCCGCCCAGGCCTCGACGGAGTGAACCGCATTGCAACTCGGGCACCTTAGCCTCATTTCAGCCTCGCCTAAGAGAGGATTTGAGTTATGGCCATTTTGGCCGCGGCCTTGACCACTTCGAAGGAAAGGTCCAGACCTCTTTCGCGCGCCATTTCGACTACGCGATTCCACACCGAACGGCTACGAATCTGGTCCAGCAGCTCGTGTCCATCCCAGGTGAGACGGTAAGCCACGCAGTGTAAAGGAGCACTTATGCTTTTGGTACATGTACCTTCAAGTAAGCCCGCCTCCATCAGTAGTTTGATGTGATAGGAGACGAGCTCGGCATCATACCCTTCGATGTCTTCTGGCTTAAGATAGCTCTGAGTGCTACCCAGTTCCTCCAGGGCTAGCAAAATCTTGCGAATAAGTTCCCAATCACGCTTCATTTTTGCCCCCGATCATTTTTTGTCCAAGCTTAGTGATGTCGAGCATCACCCGTTCGGAAAACTCCTGCTTCTTCCCCTTGTTCCACTGGCCAACCGGGCGAAAGTAGCCCACCACCCGGCTATAAACCTCACACGGAACCGCCTTCACCCTGACCTTGTCTTTCATATCTGCCTCCTGCTTGCTATTTGGACCTAGTTTTTATCTTTAAACTCCTCGTGCATTCTACTGGGCGTAACCCCAATCTGGCCTACGTATTTTCCGGCGTAAACTTTGGAAGGAGTTCCTGTCAGTTTAAAGAATACTAACTGGCAGATTCTCATCCCTTTTTTCACCCGTATGGGCTTATCCTGTGCGTTGTAGAGCTCCAGAGTTATTTGTCCGCTAAAGCCGGGGTCAATAAAACCTGCATTTTCAACAAAGAGCCCCAGCCTTCCTACAGAAGAAACTCCTGTAACCATTGCAGCCACACGAGGACCCAGGCTAACTATCTCTTCCGTATGAGCCAACACAAACTTGTACGGAGGAATAAGGAATGAATCATTGAAAGGCTCTATCGAAACGGTCTCTCCTTTAGGCTTCTTTGTAATATCGATATAATCAACTTCTGTTGAATAGATAAAAATTTCTTTTCCCAGATGAAGATCAATTGACGCACATCCAATTTCTTCTGTTAGTGGATAAATTTTTATCTGCCCTTCATTTATCAGAGATTTGATTGCAACATCACTAAGAATCATGTTTCCTCCTACGGCCTGCCTCGTCAGGCCCCGGGCGGCCACCCCCGGGGCGACCGGGGCTTACGCCCCGGTTTCGGCTAATCTTTGCCCCGGCGGAAATTCCTGCTCGCGCGGAAATGAACCTTAAGTCCGTTGTCATCAAAGGCCATGTTTTTGAGCACCCCAAGCCGCGGCCCAAGCGGCACCACGCCGCTAACCCCGCTCGTAAGCTCCCAGACCGCAGCATCCTCAAAGGCCTCGAGCACCTTGCGGGCCACAAAAAAATCAACGTCTGCCCGCTCTGCCACCTCGGCAATAAGCTCTTTGCGGGTCATTTTTCCACCCCCTTAACCTCGTATTCAATGTCTTCCTTGATTATGCGCTCTGTGCCGCAGGCGATTAGCTTTTCATCCGGCCACCTCTCGAGCACATCCCAGTTAACGCTCTTTTTCACCACGATGGCCTCTTCCCAGCCGAGCTCTTCGAGCTTTGCCAGCACCCCCCGGGCCCGCTTAACACGCCTGATAAGCGCGAGAATCAGGGCCCCGTTTGGCAGCTCGCAGCGGTCCCCCGCGGCAAAAAGCGCCTGCCGCTCACGCCGCCCAAGCTTCTTGAGCTCCTGCTCCGCGCGCTTGAGCCGGTCTTTTGCCTCCTCAAGCCGCGGGTAATACCGGGCCTTCACCGCAGCCATTTCCTTTTCATATTCGTCTTTGAGCTGAGAAAGCTCACTGTTTAAGCCTGCAATTTCGGCTAGCAACCTATCCGCAGCCTCATGGGCCGGGGTAGGGTAAATTTTTCTCACCGCTAAAGCCATGTCTTTTCCTCCGTCTGTGGCAAATATTCTTCGTAGGTATGTTTTTTGGCGTATTCCCTGCAGTCCCGGCAAAGCCTGTTCCAGGGCCCCTGGCTTAAGAATTCCCTGTCGCACCGCAGGCACCTGCGCTTTTTCTTCTCTGCCAGAGCCTCATTAAGCGGTCGCCCTTTCTTCACGTGTCACCTCCTGAATTTTGTCGCTGCTCTCGTTCAAACTTCCCCCGGAAAGAGAAAGCGTAAGCTGCCCCAGAAGCTCAGGGAGCGTCATCCTGCGCAATTTTGCCTCAAGCGCCAGCTTCTTGAGGGCGGCGGTGCGAAGTTTAGAGCAATAGGCCTCAAGCTCGCTCCCGGCAGACGCCAGGTAGTAGCCACCTCCCTCTTTGGTCATCGCCGAACAAATCGGCACGCCCTCACGGCGAAGTTCGGTGATAAGTTCCCTGAGCTTCCTGGTGTCATTGACCTTGTCCTGCCACTCTTCCTGGAACACTTCTTCGTAAAGGGC
>Ga0256840_1002822_pt1 | contig 14861 bp, 21 predicted proteins | sample 355202metaG_FD_185969 | JGI IMG/M metagenome (GOLD analysis project Ga0256840, IMG submission 185969) | Hydrothermal vent microbial communities from Mid Atlantic Ridge, Atlantic Ocean - 355-202 | ecosystem: Environmental > Aquatic > Marine > Hydrothermal vents | place: Atlantic Ocean: Mid...
TTAAAAAACTCACAAAAATACACCAAGGAATAACGAAGAGTTTAAAGTCTAAATTGATTGATGATTACTTGGTTAATTATAACAAAAAACTATAATTTAGCCTCACAGATTTTTCATTACGTCGAAAATGTCAATTTATGTCAAACCTCTTAGCCTTTCTTAGCACTGCTATAGCCTCCAAACTCACCTCTTCTTGTGCATCAAGCAAAGACAAGCCCAGTAAACGCTTACTCTTTTTGAGTAGTTTGACTGCATCTTTTAGAGCAACATCTCTCTCTTTAGTCTCTTGGGTACGCTCTAGTAGCAAGGCAGTGTCATATAACATTTTTTCAAATGCATATAGTAAAGTATGGTAACTCTCTATGTAGTGTTGCAGTTCACTGCTTACACTGCTTGGGGTTTCCTCTTTTGGTACAAGTATAAGCTCTTGTGGCGTATGTTTGTTTTTACCTTGTATCGCATCTATAGCCTTGGCTAACGGCACATAGCTCTGAGCATAGACATCACTCTTTTTTTTCTGCAAGTCTGCAAAGCTCACTTTGCGTACAAATACCTCTTCTTCATCCCACGGACAGCCCTATTCTTCACAAAACTCTTTCACACCATAACCCACTGCAGCAAGTGCAATGCCTCCTAGTACTAACGGTAACATGTTGACTCCTTATATTTTTAAGAGAGTCTAACATAGGAGTATGACAGGGTGTGTCGTTGTTTATTTATGACTATTGAAGTTATAGATTATGAAAGCTATCAAGAGATATTTGTATTTAGATTTGAAGATTTCTATCTTGAAGTAAGGTATGGCACTGACTTTTAAACTTGGGTAAACCATGACGGATAATCCACTCAACTATGGAGAGGTTTACGCCTTCATATTCATGGGCTATGTATGTTCGGGTATCGTACATGCCTTTGACGTCATCTTGGTCAAAATAATTTAGTAGTTCTGTTTGTTTGTCTTGTTTGAGTTTATTAAATTGTTCTGCTATAGAAGTAAAATGCATCAAAATAGCAGGTCTCATGGTAGTAGCATCATCAAGTGCCTTGGTAATGCTACCTGCATTACTGATGATATCCTCTATGTATTCTATCTTTTCAAGAATCAGATAGATTTTGGAAATAGGCTCTTTAGACATAAATAGCTTTGTCTAAAATGAATTTTTTGGCAGTCTTGCCCATGCCTGTACTGTCTGCTAAATCTACAGATAGCCCACCAAGTGCTTTGCTCATCTCTTCTTGGATGGCACGCAGTCTTGCTACAGAGCCAAAACCATAAGTTTGAGCAAATTTAGGTGTAGCCTCTACTAATACATCTACATCACTATGCACATCAGCTTCATCACGAGAGTATGAACCAAAAAGAGCCTTGATGATGAGCCCTTCCTCTTGGTACTTGTCTTTGATGCTGCTTAGGTAGTTGAGTATGGTTGTTTTGTTCATGGACGTATTATAGCATATTTTATGGATGGATGTTTTTGATTGGAATGTATTATATGTAGAGTACACCAACATGGTATCCAGCTACATAATATTTGACATAAAAACTTTTATATCGTATAATAAATAAAAAACTATACGACTAAGGAGAGACCATGACATCTAAAATCACGCTTTACTCAGAAGAAAAACTCATCAAAGAGATAAAACGCTATGCAAAAGAGCAAGATACCTCAGTCTCCAAGATAGTCAATCAATTCTTTAAAAACCTATTGCAATCTGAAAAAAAAGAACATCCCAAAAGTAAACTTACAGACTCTCTTACAGGTGTATTATCTCAAGGTAATAAAGTGGATTATAATGCCTATTTGGAAGAAAAATACCTATGAAGATACTGCTTGACACCAATGTAGTCTTAGATTTACTTTTAGCACGAGAAGCTTTTGTAGAAGAAGCTAGGGAAATTTTTATCTTTTTAGAAAACCTTGAAATACAAGGGTATCTTTGTGCTACTACAGTAACTACCCTACACTACCTTATAGGGAAAGAAAAGAGTAAAAAAGAAGCTGATGAGATAACAGAAACACTGTTAAAACTGTTTCATGTCACAGAAGTAAACAAAGAGGTACTGCTATCTGCCTGTACAGATAACGGTGTAGACTATGAAGATGCGGTCATCTATAGTTCATGTGCTAAAGACTCCATAGAGCACATTATCACCAGAGACAAACGAGGATTTAAAAATACTGAGATTTCTACCTTGACACCTAAGGAGTTTTTGGCATTTTGGAAGACAAAGTAAACTTTTAATGAGAGATATAAGATGCAAGAGAATTTTCCAGTTTTTCTTGTAGATGTGTTGGCTCAAGTATGCGTATATGAGGCACCCAATAGCGAGTCATACGTAAAACCTCCTCTGCATACGCCACTTTAGCTTTGAGTATGAAGTGTGTAGCATTTTTTTCTACCAGCTCTTGGCGTAAGCACCAACAACAAGATACTTGACATCATACTTGTTAAAGAGTTGCAGCATATCTTTATAGTCATCAAAATAGTCCATGACCTACTCTCCTAAACGTCTCTTTGAAATTTTTGATTTGTCTAGGCGTGGTGGGTATGTTCCATGTGTCTCAAAGTGACGCTGTGCAGTCATAGAGGTCATCAATTTAAACAAATCGTCACCCGTAAGCCCAAAGACAAAACTATGGTGCGATGCATCATGTAATGCCATTTTATTCACAGTAACGACTCTTTTTTTCATAAGCTACACCTCGTTCAGAGTTCAGAGTGTCAAAACAACATCAAAGACCCTCTTGATACTGACTATATTATAAAATAGTCAAATTTTTATCAAAGGGTTCAGTTTTTTCTTTTAAATCCATAGATTGTCTATGAGCCTTGGTTTTCCTACCCAAGCTGCTACGAGTATGATAGTATTGCCTATCTCCACTTTTTTTAAAGCCTTAAACTCCCTATTTACTATAGCAATATACTCAACATGATCTGCATCTTTTAAAACTTCCAGCATCGCTTTTTTTATAATCTCCACATCTAACTCTTTTGCTAACACCATATGGGTTGCTTTTTTAAGCGATGCAGAGAGGCATAAGGCTCGCTCTTTTTCATCACCTTCCAAATAGACATTACGAGAACTAAGAGCCAAACCTCGTTCATCTCTTACTATCTCGCAAGGCACAATATTTACATCCATAAAATAGTTCTTAACCATCTGAGTAATGAGTGCTAACTGCTGGGCATCTTTTTTACCGAAGTAAGCATTCGTAGCACCACTAAGGTTTAATAATTTCATCACCACCTGAAGCATACCATCAAAATGTCCTGGGCGTTTTTCACCTTCTAATACATAACCACGTATAGCAGAAGCTCCTATACAAAGTTCATCTTCTTCATACATAGTATCAACACTTGGCATAAAAAGCACATCTACCCTTGCGAGTTGGCATATTTTTATATCTGCATCATCCCTGCGAGGATATGCATCTAAATCTTCACCTTCTAAAAACTGTGTAGGATTTACAAAGATAGAGACAATAATATGTTCATTTTCTTTACGTGCTTTCTGAATAAGCGACAGATGTCCTTGATGTAACGCTCCCATAGTTGGCACAAATCCTACTGTACCACTTAAATCTTTTTTTGCAATCTGTAGCTCTTCTATTGTTCTAGCAATAATCATCTCTAACCCTCTATTTTGCTATATTTTGCTAAAATCATACCAAAATAACATGGATATAAAGAATTATTAATTAGAACATATCACTATTTCTAATTCCTAATTCCTAATTCCTAATTTGAAAAAGGAACTTTTTCACTATGGATGCATACGAATATAGCGAACTCTTAAAATCTCTCTCTATTAAAATGGAGAACATTGGCAATATTGTTAAGCCTGAACTTCTCCAAAAAAGACTTGAAGAGATAGAAAAAATGCAACAAGACCAAAACTTTTGGAATGACGCAGAAACAGCAGGAAAGATTTCTCAAGAAAAAACAAGGACAGAACGTATTTTAGCCACCTATAACAATGCAAATGATGCAGTATTGGATGCTGTAGAGTACTTTGAGATGGCAAAATCAGAAAAAGATGAAGATACTTTAGAAATGCTTTATGAAGATGCCAACTCACTCAAAGAGAGTACAAATGCCCTCGAAGTACAAATGATGCTAAGTGGTAAACACGATGGTAACAATGCCATTGTTTCTATACACCCAGGTGCTGGTGGAACAGAGAGTCAAGACTGGGCATCTATGCTTTACCGCATGTATCTACGTTGGGCAGAACGCCATGGCTTCAAAGTAGAACAACTTGACTATCAACCAGGAGAAGAAGCAGGCATTAAAGATGTCTCTTTTATCATTAAAGGTGAAAATGCCTATGGATACTTAAAAGTAGAAAATGGCATACACAGACTTGTACGTATCTCTCCTTTTGATAGCAATTCCAAACGTCATACCTCATTTTCTTCAGTCATGGTCTCTCCTGAAATAGATGATAATATAGACATAGTTATAGAGGATAAAGACATTCGCATAGACACATACAGAGCTTCAGGTGCAGGAGGTCAACATGTCAATACCACAGACTCTGCCATACGTATCACTCATATCCCTACCAATATCATCGTCCAATGTCAAAATGACAGAAGCCAACACAAAAACAAAGCCTCAGCACTCAAAATGCTAAAGTCACGTCTCTTTGAGTATGAAATGGCAAAGAAACAAGCTGCTATTGATGGTGTAGAAAAATCTGAGATTGGTTGGGGTCATCAAATACGTTCGTACGTACTTCAACCCTACCAACAAGTTAAAGATACAAGAAGTGGTCAAGCATTCACTAATGTGGATGCCATACTTGATGGAGACATTAACAAACTTTTAGAAAGTGTACTTATCGCTCAAGCGAAATAAGAAGACGAAGCTAACAAAAATATAACATACTTTATAAACCTACTGTTACTACCAATTCTCCTTGCCTCACACTTACACCTCTCACAAAAGAAGCCCCTATATTATTCATATGATATATAGGCTTTTTCATAAGTTCTTGAGCAATGACATCACCTATAGCATTGCGTAATTGAGGAGTAAGATACTTTGAGAGTGAAAATTCCTGAAATTTCAATTCATCTATCATTGGACTAGCTAAATAGAGTCCTCTATTTTGAGCATTATATCGAATACCGCTAGAAAAAGAAATTTCACCTTTTATACCACTAGGTATCAACATACTTACAAAAGAAAATGAGGTACCAACACTCAATTTATTATTCCCTTGTTGCCCTAAAATATTAGGTTTATCTATCAAAATAGTTCCATAGTTTGTCTGTTGTTTTTTGGGAAAGTTTTGTGCTACAGTAGTATTTACTACACTCAAAGGCACTCTAACATCATATCCCATACCATCAGAAGAGACACCTACACATCCACTTAATCCCCATGCAAATAGTAGAACTGAAAATAATTTTTTACCTATTATATTCATAACAACACCTTCTCTTTTAATCTATAAACTGAATCACAAAGTTCAGCCATCTGCTCATCATGTGTCACCAGTAATAAACTAGAACCAGTTTCCTTAATATAATTTAAGAGCACTTTCATCACTAAAAAAGCTGTCTCTTTATCTAGGTTTCCAGTAGGTTCATCTGCAAAGATAATACGTGGTTTTTTAGAAAGTACCCTAGCTATAGACACACGTTGTTGCTGTCCACCAGAGAGATCACCTATGCGTTGAGACATAAGGTCATTTATCTCTAATTTTTCTAAAATATCCATCGATATATCTTCGCCACTTAACATACTTGCCACTTCAATATTTTCCATGGCCGTCATACCTTTAAAAAGATAATGAAGCTGAAAAATAATCCCTAACTCATATCGTCGTAATGTCTCAACTTGATTATCATCTAAACTGTATATCTCTTTGTCAAATAATTTTACGCTTCCCTTATCTGGCTCTATGAATGTAGAGAATATATGTAAAAGTGTAGATTTACCAGAACCGCTACGCCCTACGATGGCTTTACTCTCATGAGCATTTAAAGTAAAATCTATATTGGAAAATAGTTGGGTATCAAAAGAATGAGAAATGTTAGTAGCTTCTAAAAGTGTTAGAGACATAAATGTACCTTGTAATAAATTAAAGTATTTTATCATAATAAAGTAAGTCGGAAAGTAATTTTGAAAAATTAAAAGTGATTGTAATTATACTTACAAGAAGAATAGTCTTATAGTTTGCTGTAAATTTGAAGGTTGCTCTGAAGGAGTGTACGTACAGTAAATGACTGAATGCACGCCTTCAAATATGCCTGGCACTAAATGCCGATACCCCCGTTGCTAAAGTATAAGAGGGGTGCAGTGAAATAGAAGAACTATTTATTCATTTGTGCGGCTACTTCAGCTGCGAAATCTTCTTCTTCCACTTCAATACCCTCACCCACTTCAAGTCTAACAAAGTTTGTGATTTGGGCTTTTCCTCCTGATTTTTCTGCAAAATACTCAGCTACTGTTTTGCTGTCGTCCATGACGAATTTTTGATCAAGAAGACATTGCTCTTGATCAAGTGTTGTGTTATCAGAGATAAATCTAGCAATCTTTCCTGGAAGGATTTTGTCCCATATTTTTTCTGGTTTACCTTCTGCTGCAAGTTCAGCTTTAAGTTTCTCTTCTGCTTCTGCCATAACAGCATCTGTAAGTTGGCTCATAGAGATGTAAGATGGTACATTTTTCAATGTTTTACCAAGTCTTACAAGCTCTTCATTTTCTTTTTCGATAGCTACAATTCTACCTTTAGTCTCTTCTTCAACGTATGTAGCATCAAAGTCTTTGTAAGAAAGTGTAGATGGACTCATCGCTGCTGCATGCATTGCAATCTCTTTAAGTATAGGCGTCATCGCTTCTGCTACATCAGCAGAGTCACATTTTGCTTCGATGATGACACCATTTTGCTTGTTAGAGTGTACGTATGCATTGACTGCTGTATTTTCATCCGCATCAATAAGTGCAGCACGCCTCACTACAAGCTTTTCACCAATCGTTGCTACTTGCTGAGAAAGATACTCTGTAAATGGCTCACCATTGATTGTTGAAGCATTGATAGCATCTGCATCAGCAAGAGCATTGTCAAATGCATGATTTACCACATCTTCCATAAGTGCTACAAATTTGTCGTTTTGTGCTACGAAGTCTGTTTGAGAGTTAATCTCAACGATGACAGCTCTTTTACCATCAACTTTAACGCCGATAGCACCTTCTGCTGCTACCTTTCCGGCTTTCTTTGCTGCTGCACCCATACCTTTGTCACGCAACCAAGCAACAGCTTTATCCATATCTCCATCAGACTCAGAAAGTGCTTTTTTACAATCCATCATTCCTGCATCAGTCATCTCTCTGAGTTTTTTAATGTCTTTTGGTCCGAAATTTGCCATGATTACGCCTTTGCCAATTCTTTTGCAGATGCTACTGCATCTTTAAAATCACCTTTGAAAGAATACTTTTCTTCCATTACGGTTATCTGTTCTGCTGTCATGTTTGCTACATCATCAAATGTGTAGAAACCTTCATCATTTAGCTTTTCTTGGTACACTTTACCAACGCCCACAATTTTTGTTAAATCATCACCCTTTTTATCTGTTGATACTTTTTCTTCTGTTTTCGAAGCTGATTTTTGTCCTCGTTCCTGCGAGATTTTATCTTCTGCAAGTTTAGTAACGTCTGCATCTGTTGCTTCTGCTGCTTCTTCTTTTACTTCTTTGGTCATAGCAGCCACCATTTCATCATTTACAGATACTTCTTCAACATCTTCACCATTTGCTTCTGCATAAGCTGCTTTACCTTCAATAATAGCCTCTGCCATCTCTTTACAGAAAAGGTTGATAGAACGAATGGCATCATCATTCCCTGGAATTGGATAATCAACCATATCTGGGTCACAGTTTGTATCAAGTGGAGCGATAACTTTCATACCCATTCTTCTAGCTTCTTTAACTGCTATGTGTTCTTTGACCGAGTCAATAACAAACATCATATCTGGAAGTTTTTTCATATATCTAAAACCTTCAAGGTAGGAAGAGAGTTTTTCTTTTTTTCTAAGAAGCATTAATGCTTCTTTTTTAGTCAACATTTCAATTTGACCATTTTCTTCCATCTGCTCAATAATTTCTAGTTTTCTAATAGATTTTTTCATGGTTGGGTAGTTTGTGAGCATTCCACCTAACCATCTAGTAGCAACATAAGGCATACCACATCTCTCTGCGTGTTCTTTTACTGCTGATCTTGCTTGCTTTTTCGTTCCTACAAAAAGAACTGTTTGCCCTTCAGCAGCTGCATCTCTTACTACGTTGTATGTGTATTTAAAGTATCTAAGTGTTTTTTGAAGGTCTATAATATAGATGTTTTTTCTTGCACCAAAAATGAACTTTTTCATTTTTGGATTCCATCTTCTTGTTTGGTGTCCGAAGTGTACTCCACACTCCAATAGGTCTTTCATTGTTACCATTTTGTCTCCTTGACATATATAATCATAATAAAATTTTCAATAGTTCTAAACATAAAAATTTCGTTAAAAGCATATTCTGCTTCATCACTAGGTTTAATCCGCTGTAGTCCTCAATGTTTATGCTTCAAAAAGCATCACACAACCGTGCAAGGAATAACTACATGTGTATTTTCCATTACGCATAAATGAGTATGGAGCGCGATTATACCGAAAAATGTTTAAATATTGAATAAAAGAAGAGTATAACATCACACTTTATGTTGTGTAATGCTATAAGTAACACTAGCTATTAACTATATTTTAAAATGTATAGTTCACACCCAACATAATTACAGGGTATACTTTATATTTTTCAATTTCATCTAAGAGGGTTTGCTTCTCAGCTTCCACATCGTCACGTATTTGAGTTTCTAATATAGGGTTATTCACAGTAACCTCTAAATCTGCTTTAGGTGTACCTAAATACATTGCACCAACATCTAAACTAAATCCCCATCCTCTAATATCAGCATCATTTCCCCAACCCAATCCAATATATGGAGCAACTTTATTAAATGTAATTTCAGTATCTAGTTGACCAACATCATCGATACCATAAGTTACACCATTAATCTCTACATTCGTTGTTGTAGTTGGTGTTGCGATACCTGTAAACTTATTTCCATTATAATACGCACCACCACTTACTCTAAAAGCATACGCTTCAACTGGAAAGTAATCAACTAAAATACCTGCTGTTAAAAGATTAAGAGTACCATCATAGTTAATATCATCTATCTCTTCAACACGATTATACTGTAACCCATTTACATTAAATCTAATAGCTGTATTTTCTCCAACAACTGTAGAAACATCTATTCCAACTCCCAAAGTACCTAATTTTAATGCAACAGTATAATCTTTTTCTATACTTGTCTCTACTGGAGGTGTTTCTATAACTGGTTCAAGCTCTTTAAATTTTCCTTCTGCATATACACTACTGCTTAATGCCAAGACCAATGTACTTGCTAACAATGTATGTTTCATGTTTGTCCTTATGTATTATTAATTTATAAAATATATTATGTCATGAATTTGTCAAAATTTGTCAAAATATATTCATTATAATATTTAAGAAGATTCTTGGTCTTTAATCGCTTTTTTATATCTAGGAATCACAGTAGTGACAATATAAAACATTGCCCCCATATAAGATAATGCTGCAAGAATTAAAATATCAAAAGTAGAAATAATCCAAATGCACATAAGTAAAACAGATATTTCAAGTGCTGCAAAAATAAACGGCTTTACTTTACCCTTAGCTGTTTTTCTATCTACCCAAATACCTTTAAAACTCATTATCTACCTTTCTTAAACTTTAGATAAGGAGATGATACTTAGAATTTGTCAAAAAATGTCAAATCACGCTTTCAACTCTTCTAGTTTATATTTCACTTTAGCTACATGCTCTTTCACTCTTACTTTAGTCCAAAGTGCTGCTATTTTCCCTTCAGGATTTATGATAAAGGTAGAACGTACTATACCCATGTATTCTTTACCCATAAATTTTTTAAGTTGCCATACACCAAAAAGGTTGCAAAGTTCTTTTTCTTCATCTGCTAGCAATGTAATGCCAAGATTCTTTTTCTCTATAAACTTTCTATGTTTTTCTGGAGAATCTGGGCTTACACCCAAGATGATGGCATCCAGTTTAGAAAAGTCTGGCTCTGCCTCTGTAAAATCACAAGCCTGTGTTGTACACCCTGGGGTATTGTCCTTGGGGTAAAAATATAGTACTGTCCATTTGCCCTTAATATCTCTAAAACATATCTCTTCTTCATCTTGGTTTGGCAGACAAAAGTCTGGAACATTATCACCTACTTGTAACATTAACTATCCTTCAATACTTTTTTTGATAGTATAACAGAATGAATAGAGAAAATGAAGAAAAATATATATTACTCGCAGACATAGAAAAGCTTATCGCCTACGGTAGAGATGAACCCACTATAAACCCAGACCTTCTAGCATACCTAGAAATAGAAGACCTCATCAACACCAAAGCTAAACTCTTAGAACGTGTAGGAAAACTGCGTAATGAAGACAAAGAATGGCTAGAACAATTTAAAAAATATGACTAATCTCTTAAATCTATAGATTTGTCATACTCTATATTATACTTTTTAAGTATTTCATTTTGTTTTAATTGTGCCTCATCTTTGTCTATAATCACCTTGACACCATCTTTGTCTTCCAATACGATGTATTTCCCTGTAGCACTTTGCATTTTTGTATAAAAATCTTTAAAGTCTACAAAATTCTCACCATTTATTTTTTCTATAGGCCACATTGCAAAGTCATTATTACCTCTGGTCAAATCTGAGGCAAGTACCTTAAGTAAAACAACTACTTCTTTTTTATTCTTCTCTTGCCATTGCCCTGCCAAATAAGAGAGTATGAGACGATTACGGCTTGTGGAAAGTATGAGGTTGCGTGTCAAAGGAGAAAAGACATACCCTCCATAGACAAAATAAGTCGGCATCTTGTCATACCTCGTGGTTTTTACCAAATACATATCATCCGCAGTATATTTTAGTTCTGCTTCCACATCCAACTTCTTTTTATCTCGTATGATTCCAAGCTTCACTTTTTCGCCCATTTGGTAGGCATCTACTACATAGTGATAGTCTGTATACTCATGTTTTCTAAAAGCAACTGTTCCGTCATCCTCTATAGTTAAGCCATCAACATGTGTTAAGATATCTCCCTCTTTTAACACATCTTTTAGTGTTGAATTATATACAATTTTATCTATAAGTTTCCCTGTAGTATTCTCATCCAATCCATAATAATCTCGAAGTGCTGGATTTTCTAATTTTTGCGTCCCTAAGCCTAAATCTGAAAAACCATCATACTTTCCATCTTTCATATCATCTATAAAATGATTAACCATACTTACGGGTACCAGATAGCCTATATTTTGAGACTTTGTAATTACCTGCATTACAACCCCTACTATCTTCCCATTTGAGAGTGCTGGTCCTCCAGAATTCCCAGGGTTCACCGCAGCATCAACTTGTATGGCCAAAAACATCTCTCCACTGTGAGCATAGGTATGATGTTCTACACGTGAAACAACACCTATAGTTGCAGAAAGGGTTGAACCTCCCATAGGGTAACCATAAACAACTATCTTCTGCTCTACAGCAGGAAGTTCACCAAAGCTCAAAGGCGTTACCCCTTTAAAAAATGCTTCTTTTTCTACTTTTAACAGTGCCAAATCCGCCTGATGAGAAACAGCATATACCTTTGCTACATAACGTTTACGTTGTCCATACCTTTGCACCTCTATAAAAGCTTGATTTGCAACCACATGGGCATTGGTCAAAATAAATCCACCTTCTATAATTGCACCTGAACCAGTACTAGACCTCATTGATGAAGACCATGGCACTTGATAGTTCGGTATTTTTGATGTGGTATATATTTTGACAATCGCCTGCTTTGTAATGTCTTCTTTATGGGTACTCGCTATCATTATACAGGTAGTTAATATTAGTAAATATACATATCTCATTCTATTCCTTTAAACTCTTCTGCATCTACGCAAGTAATCTGTCGTTTTTGTGCCTCTTTTGTCATGAGCCCAGCTTCATGAGAAGAAAGTAAATTTTTCTTTTCATCATATACCCTTGCTGAGCATACACCACAACTTGGACTTCTATCTTTACCTATATACAAATCTATCTCATTATGTGCATCAAAAAATGCTTGTGCATAACGCTTAATAGGTAGTGAAATATCTTGTCCTGTTTTATTTGATATAGCTTTGTTGCCATACTTAGTTTTTACCAAGTCCATCGTAGGGCGTGGCGAGCCAAATGCATAGTCTTCAGGACAAAAAGGAATGAGAGTATGCCCATGAAGTTGTGCTAGTAAAGTTTCATTTTCATTATCGCTTGCATCATAACGACATTTCTCTCCCAAGAGACATGCTGAAATAGCAATGGTTTTTTTCTTAACTATCTTTTCATCCCCTAAAAGACAAATAACAATGCATACACCCATCCACCAGTAAGCATCGTTAAAATGATACCAATAAAAGTACGTTGACCCTCTTTTTTATGTGCATTTGAATCCATACCCGGAAGTGTTTTTTGTCTCTTGTAACGTCTCGCACGATAAAGTGTCATCGTCCACAAACCAAGTGTAACCACAGAAATAATAATATGAAAAATAAGCACATATATGAAATAGTTATGTCCTACAGAACTACCTTCCATTAAAATCTTATATCCACCCACAAAACGTACACCAAATTCAAAAAATGCCACAACGATAACAGTAACCACAAAAAGTAATTTCTGTACACTTTCATGTGCTTTATAATTCTTCTTCTTTGCAAGTAAAATAGCACCAAAAATCAAAAAAGGCAAAAGTGCCACAATCACAGATACAATATCCATAAACAACGGTGAACGTGTACCTAAAAAACCTGGCTGAAATATACTATCCATAGCTAAATCCTAAATCATTATTTTCATAAGCATATCAAAATTCGCTTAACAAATCACAACGGACTTCACTTCTGTAAACTCTTCCAATGCCCACTTAGGCCCTTCACGTCCTACACCTGAGAGCTTAGAACCACCATAAGGCTGCACATCAAAGCGAAGTGTTGGGATGTCATTAATGACCACTCCTCCACACTCAGCATCATCAATAAATCTTTGCGTCAGTTTTAAGTCATTGGTAAAAATAGAAAATTGTAATCCATAAGGAGAATTATTCATTTTTTCAATAGCCATTTCATAGCTAGATACTTTCACTAAAGAAACAATAGGCGCAAACACTTCTTCACAAATAATTTGCATATCATCTGTTACATCTGCCATCACCGTAGGGTTAAAAATATTCTCACTCTGAGTACCCCCAGTTAATGCTTTGGCACCCTCTTCTATAGCAGAAGCTACCCAGCCGTTGGCTCTTTTTTGTGACTCTTCATCTATAAGTGGTCCCAAGAAAGTATCTTCTTCATAAGGAGAACCTACTTTTAATTTACGTGTTTCTTCAGCTATACGTGTGGAAAAGTCTTCATATACATCTTCATGAACATAGATACGCTGAAGAGAGATACACACTTGTCCAGAGTTGTAAAATGCTCCAAAAGCACAACGTGCAGCTGCTACATGTAAGTCTGCTGATGTATCTATGTATGTGGCTGCATTACCACCTAACTCAAGGCTCACTTTTTTAATGCCTGCTTGTTGTGTAATGATTTTTCCCACAGGCACAGAACCTGTAAAACTTATGACACGAGGGATATCAGAACTTACCATCGTTGAGCCTACCTCAACATCTCCATACAATACACTCAGTGCATCTTTGTTTGCATACTCTGATTCTATAAAAAGTTTAGCAAACATATAGGCTACCATAGGTGCTTCAGGAGTGGGTTTAAGAACTACCGTATTTCCTGCTCCTAGTGCTGGTGCTATTTTATGTGCCACAAGGTTAAGAGGGAAATTAAATGGAGTGATACACGCTACCACACCTACAGGTTCACGTCTAAAGTAAGCCAAGGTCTTTTTACCACTGGTCATCACATCCGTAGGTATGGTTTCTCCATGTAAATTAACAAGTTCCATAGCAGTAAGTTTTACTGTCTCAACACAACGTTCCACTTCTATACGAGCAAAGGAGATAGGTTTTGCCACTTCTTTGGCTAATATTAAGGCAAACTCTTCTTTTTCCTCTGCTAATTTTCTAGCCACATCTTCTAACCATAAAATACGCTGAGACAAAGGACTCTTGGCAGCTTCTCTTGCCGCTTTTTTTGCTATCTCTAATGCTCTTTTTGTATCTTTGGCGTCACAGACTGGTGCTTGGCTGACTACATTGCCGTCATAAGGACTTCTTCTCTCTTCTTGTGCTGTTTTATTCTCTTCTTGTGAACCAAAAAATATTTTAGCTTGTGCTATCGTAGACATTGTATATCCTTCTATAGAATTATTTGATTATATCTAAAGGATAATAAAAAATTATTTTTAACATGAACATAAATAAACTTAATCCACTAATATAACTCTTTTCAACACAAATTTATAGCCTAAACACTAAAATTCGGTGTACCATCTGGCATATGTGTAGCTTCACTGTTTTTAGCTTCTATCTCGGCTTCATATGCCATGATTTGCTGGCGTACTTCATTGATTTGTGTCACACTCACATCTTCATCACTAGACCATGCAACCTCAACTTCACCACCATACTCTTGCCCCATCATTTCTATTTTTCGTGAATATTCATTAATATCAAGACACATAACCCTATCTCCACCCTCTTCTTTTAGCGTATCAATAAGTTCAATGTACCACTTCCCCATAGGATTACTTTTAATCACAGATTCTATAACTACCATCTACAC
>Ga0256840_1002823_pt1 | contig 14861 bp, 12 predicted proteins | sample 355202metaG_FD_185969 | JGI IMG/M metagenome (GOLD analysis project Ga0256840, IMG submission 185969) | Hydrothermal vent microbial communities from Mid Atlantic Ridge, Atlantic Ocean - 355-202 | ecosystem: Environmental > Aquatic > Marine > Hydrothermal vents | place: Atlantic Ocean: Mid...
CGATAGCTCTATATCTATCTTGAGTACCTTTTGGTACTGTAATATCTGCAGGTGTGATTTGAAGTGAGCCTATCGTTGCTGCTGTAATGTTCAACTCTGCACTATTACTTGTTTTGCCATCATAAACAGCGGTAATCTGTGCTATTCCTATTGCTTTAGCGGTGACAATACCACCTTTTGCTCCTACTGAACTTATAGTAGCTTTTGTTGTGTCACTACTCTTAAATGCTGCAAATAGAGTTAAATCATGCTTAGAATTATCAGAGTATATTCCAACTGCTTTATATTTATACTGCACACCAACAGGAAGATTGAGCTTCGTTGGAGTGAGTACTATAGAATCTAGTGTGGCATTTGTAACATTAACGATTACTTCATTACTTCTGTTTCCATTGAGTGTTGCTGTAACTATTGTCGTTCCTACAGAGAAGGCTTTTGCATAATTTGCTACAGAAGAGTTAAAGTCACCTACAGTTATATTTGAAGAGTGCCAAGTCACTTCATCAGTCACATCTTTTGCAACTCCATTGAGTTTATCATAAGCAAATGCTCGAAATGCACCCTCTGTTCCTACTGGAACTTCTAAAGCACTAGGTGTTATTTCAATTCTTATAGTTTTATCAATATACCTAGCATTGTCACTTGTACATCCAACAAAAAGGTAGAGTGATGCGAAAAGAAAAATTATATATTTTAAAGTTTTCATTATCTATCTTTTAATGTTATCATTCTTTTATCTTCTCGATAAAATTCAACAAAAATATTTCTATTTTTTGCACGGTGTTCTTCTGTCAAGTTATCAAAAAGAGTCTCTTTATCACCCCTGTAATTCACCTGAATTCGGCTTTTATCTATACCTTTGTTTATGAGAAAATTTCTTGTGGCAATTGCTCGTCTTCGGGATACTTCAGTATTGTTTTTACTGCTTCCTTTAGCATCAGCAAATCCTGTAATTCGAACTTTATACTTAGGGTATTGCTGTAAAAACTCTACTGTATTAAAATTTGGAACCTGTAACATATCTTCAATTTTAAACTTGTTATAGTCATAGTTCAGTGCAAAGTCAAACTTATAAGGAACACAACCACACTCAGTTACTGGTGCATTCTCTAAAGTGCCAGGACATCTGTCATATAGAGTTATAACTCCATCTCTGTCTCTATCTGTTGCACACCCCTTCTCATCTACTGGTGCTCCTGCAATAGTCTCCTTACACTCATCATAAAGATTTATAACACCATCAAAATCATCATCTAAACTACAGCCATAACTATCCACATCTGAACCAAGTGGAGTATTTATACAGTAGTCTTGTGAGTTAAGTACACCATCTGCATCATCATCACCATCAGTCGATGTCGTCGCACCAAATCTATAGACTAAGCCAAGCATTGCACTCATAGAGGATTGGTCTTCTAATGTTGTTAACTTATAATAGCCACCAATAACTGTTTCGATATTGTAGCTATCATATCGTAGTGACAGATCAAGAGCCCAATTTTTATTAAGATAAAAATCTACACCACCTTCAAGTGTGAGATTAGCACTATATGTGTTCTCATCTAATGCTTCAGCTGTAGAGACAGGGCTTGTTTTTCTATTCATATATGCAAGACCAGCACCAAAAGAGAGATAAGGTTCTATCCACTTTTCATCTAAGGTAAAATCATGCCTCAATCCAACACTCGGTATATAAAAATTTCTATCTTCATAAATAATTGAAGAAAAATCAATATAGGGCTTTAAAAGTGCATCATTACCATTGTTAAAAACAGCACGAAGTGCAAAGTTGTAGCCACTTGTGTCCAATTCCTTAATATTGCTAACTCCACCCTTATCATCTGTTCTATTTGTAAAAGCATTTGCATACCCGAGTTTCAACGAAAGGGTATCTACTACAGGCAAGATTTTTTGCGATTTTTTCCCAAGCTCATCGTAGGGTATTCTTGTTTCATTACTAAAGAGTGAGCTAGATGAAAGTGCACATAATAAACTGAAGGTGAGAAGTGTTTTTGTCATAAAATTGTCCTTAAAAATTAAGGAGTATTATAACATATCACACAGCTAAGTAGATCAAATATTTAATAAAAAAATATAAAGATGAGGGGGGGGGGAGAAGTAGTCTTCAAAGACCTAAAAGCCTTTGAAGGAAGAGGTTCTAAACGCGAGCGTAGTTTACAGAAAGGCATGCTTCAAGAGCCGCTAGTTCTGTAAGTGATTTTTCACATACTGCATTGTCTACTAAGATGACTGCAAGTGCTTCATTTTTGTCATTTCTAGCTAGTGAGAAGTCTGCAATATTTACATTGTTACTTGCTAAAACAGAACCGATACTTCCAATAACACCAGGAACATCAGAGTTTTTAAACATAATCATATCGCCACGAAGTGCAACATCAATGTCAAAACCATCGATGTTCACTAAACGCTGTACATTATCATCAAAAATAGTAGCAGAAATAGTTGTAGTACCTTCGCTTGTTGTAAGTTTGATAGTAATAAGGTTTTTATATACACTTGAATCAACACTAGCTTCAGATTCGATTTTTATGCCTTTCTCTTTTGCAACGAACTCTGCGTTTACATAGTTTATAGTGTCACCTGAGTTTTGACTCATAGCTCCAACTGCAACAAAAGTAGAGAGTGATTCAACATACTCAGCTATATCACCGTGACCTGTAACTTTGATACTAATGATTTGAGACTTACTCATTTGAGACTCTAAGAAACCTATTTTTTGTCCCATTTCTAAGAATGGCTTCACAAAAGAAGGAATAGTTGATTCATCTATTGGTAAGTTCATTGCATGAGGATAAGCTATACCTTTTGCTGCTTCTATTGCATTGTTAGCGGCCTGTGTACCGATGTTGTACTGAGATTCAAATGTATTTGCACCAAGGTGAGGAGATACAGTAACATTATCAAGGTCTAAAAGTGGATGGTCAGTAGCAGGCTCTTTGTTAAACACATCTATACCAGCGAAACGAATCTTACCATTTTGTAAGTACTTCAAAAGTGCATCTTCATCATACAGACCACCACGAGCACAGTTAATAACGACAACACCATCTTTCATTTTAGCAAACTCAGAGTCGTTAATCATACCAACAGTCTCTTTGTTCTTAGGTGTATGAATAGTGATAATATCACAAGCTAAAATATCTTCAAAGTTTTTCGTATAAGTCATATCAAGGTCAGTAACCTTAGATGGGTTAATATAAGGGTCAAAAGCAACTATGTCCATCTCAAACGCAGCTGCACGTTTAGCTACACGAGAACCAATGTTACCAAAACCGATAACACCTAGTTTTTTCCCTTTCATCTCATAACCGTACCATTTTTCACGTTTCCAAATACGTTGGTTTTTAAGATGATCATGAGAGTATGGAAACATTCTCATACATGAGAGCATATGAGTCATAGTAAGCTCAACTGCTGCTATAGTGTTTGCAGTAGGTACATTCATAACAATGATACCTTGTTTAGAACATCCAGGAATATCTACATTATCAACACCAACACCAGCACGAACAACAGCTTTAAGGTTTGTTGCATTTGCTAAAAAAAGATCATCAACATCAGTTGAACTTCTTGTTATTGCTACATCAGCATTTGGAAGAATCTCAGTCTTTAGTTTATCTTTTGGCTCATCTGCTGCCATGATAAAATTAATATTTTCATCATCTTCTAACATTTTGAGTCCAGCTTCGTGGATATGGTCACATACTACAACTGTATATTTTTTCTTATTTGGCATTTAGTATTCCTCTTTATATGGCTTTATTATCGCCGAAATTTTATAATTTTTTAGTACTTTAACTAAGTTTCGTAATTTATCAACATTTTGTGAATAAATAAATAAATCTATATCTGTTTTATCTTTCTTAAGATAATATTTAAGTTGATGATTTCTAAGTTCCTCTTTGAGACAAAACAATTGATATGGGTCTAAAAGTTTTGCGGACAACTTATATGTTATAGTTTTAGTTATTTTTTCTTCTAAGTCAACTTTTACATAGACTTCATTTACTGGATAAAAATAGCCTTTTCTCTCTGACTCTCCAAATTTATCTAACCATATTTTTTTTGGTTTCACTTGTGCTGGCTTGTCGCCTAAGGATAGAGGTTGTGTCTCTATATAAACTTCATTTGAGTTAATAGAAATGAGAAAAAAGATGATAAAAATAGCTACTCCAACTGCTATGAGAGGAGTGAGCCATTTTAAAATCTTTTGCATTTACAAATTCTTAGTTGAATTTGTCTTTGATTAAGTCACCTAAAGAGTGTGACTCATTATCATTAATCTCTTCAAGCATTGCTTGATTTTTAATGTAGTCTAATTTTTTAACAGATAAACGGATACGATCACGTTTAGTATCGATGTTAGCGATTGCAGCTTCTATCTCTTGACCAGCTTCTAACTCTTCTTTTACAAGTGGAGTTAAATCTTCATCACGGATGAGTGCATCAACACCGTCTTCTAAAGATACAAATACACCAAAGTCTTTGATGTCACGGATAGTTCCAGTAACAACAGCATTTACTTTATGTGTAAGAGCAAATTTATCAATAGGAGACTCTAAAAGAGTTTTTCTATTTAAAGATATTTTTTGATCTTGTGCATTGATTTTAGCAATCTTCACTTCAATCTCATCACCAGAAGTTAAAACTTCTTTTGCTTTAGTGTTCTTATCCCAAGAGATATCTTGGTTATGTAACAGTCCCTCAACACCTGAGATGCGAACAAATGCACCAAAGTCAGCAAGTGAAGTAATAGTTCCAGTAACAATGTCACCTTCATTATAGTTCTTTAAAAACTCATCAAATGGTTTTGGTAAAAGCTTCTTAAGTGAAACACGTAACTTATGTGTGTTAGAGTTAATTTCAATAACTTCAACATCAATCTCTTCACCAACAGTTAAATAATCATTAGGGTTCTTAACATTTTTGTTCCAAGAAATCTCAGAAATATGTAAGAAACCTTCGATGTCATTTCCAAGGTCAACAAATACACCATATGCTTCAATGTTTGAAACAGTTACAGTGATAGTATCACCTTCATCTAACTCAGACTCAACTTCAGCCCATGGGTCTGGAAGAACAGCTTTAATAGAAAGTGACAGATGACGCTTGTCTTTATCGTAAGAAATAGCCTTAACAGTTACAACATCACCTTCAGCATAAAGCTTAGATGGGTTAACTGGACCCTTATAAGAAATCTCGTTGTAATGAACAAGACCATCAACACCACCAACATCTACGAACATTCCGTAAGAAGTGATTTTCTTGATTGTACCTTCAACAATAACATCTTCTGCCATTAGTTGATCAATGATTTCTTTCTTTTTCTTTCTCTCTTCATTGAAAAGCTTTCTACGAGAAACTATGATTGAGTTCTCAGCAGCATCAACTTTAACAACTTGAGCTTTAATCTTACGACCAACAACTTCATCAGTGTCTTTAAACGCTGCAAGTGAACGAGGCATGAAAAAAGAAACTGCATCAGCTTCAACTACATAACCACCACGGTTCTTCTTAGTAATGATACCTTCAATGATAGTGTCTTCAAAATCATCTTTGTGTAGGTCAATAAACTCAATAGTTTTCTCTTGCTCTAAAACTTTCTTGTAAGAAATCTTAGGACGTTCATTATAGTAACCCATTTGCATTACTTTAATCTTATCACCACAAGCGAACTTAAGTTCACCATTTTCATCACGGATTTCGTCAAGGCTTAAAATACCCTCTAACTTATCACCAACACCTACTAATGCTCTGTTGTCTTCTTCTTGAATCTCAACAATTTCGCCTTCTACTATACGGCTAGTCTCTTGTTTTTTTTCACTCTCTGCAAACATTGCTGCAAAATTTTCTTCATCTAATAATTCGTTATCGAACGCCATTATCTATCCTCTGTTACATAAAAATTGTCGTGATTATACCCAATTTTAGATTATATAGCTATTAATTAAATGAATTTAATATAAGGAAAGAGCAAAGTGCTGATAAAGATTAGTATTACTTACTAATCTCTTCGATATTTTTGATAACATTTTGAATAATCCAGTCTGGTGTAGATGCTCCAGCACTGAGTCCACAGAATTTTTTGCCTTCAAACCAAGACTTTTCTAATTCAGTTTCATCCTCTATATGATAGCTACTTGCACAATTATCTTTAGCTATACTAAAAAGCTCTTTTGTATTTGAAGAGTTTTTCCCACCGATTACAATCATCACATCAGCATTTTTAGATATCTTATCTACTGCATCTTGATTTTCAAAAGTTGCATTACAGATAGTGTTAAAAACTCTTACTTCTTTGTACCTAGGTATAAGGTAAGTAGCTATTGCCATATAGTCTTCAACTTTTCTAGTAGTCTGTGCAACTAAAGCAATCTTTTCTTTGAGTTTTAGCTTCTTTACATCTTCTACTGAAGTGACTACAAGTGCTCCCTGAGTTGCATAAGACTTTACACCTTTTATCTCAGGGTGACTCTCATCTCCAAAGATAACTACATCATAACCCTCTTCACTCATCTCTTGACATATCTCTTGTGGTTTTGTCACATAAGGGCAAGTTGCATCTACTACATCTACACCTTTGGCCTTGAGTGCCGCAAGTTCATCTTTTACGATTCCATGCGTACGCACTATCGCTTTTTCACCTGACTTAAATGTAGTAAAGTCATCGACGAGACCTACTTTAAAATCTGCATCAAGCCGTGCTATCTCTTTGGAGTTATGAATTAGTGGTCCATAAGTAGAAGCATTTGAGTTTTCTTCTGCAATTTTAATCGCACGCTTTACACCAAAACAAAAACCATAATTTTCTGCTAGTTCAATTTTCATGAAAGTTCAACCTTTGTAATCTTTTGTAATAACTCAAAAAAGTTAGGAAAAGAGGTGTTAATACACTCTAAATCTGTCACTTCCATGCCACATCTTAAACCAGCAATTATGAAACTCATAGCTATTCTATGGTCACCATCACTATCTACTTGACTAGATTTCAACTCACCACCGACTATTTTATAACCATCTTTATACTCATATACTTCTATGTTTGAAGCACGAAGTCCTTCTACTACAGTAGAAATTCTATCTGACTCTTTGACACGAAGTTCCTCTGCATTTTTAACAAGAGATTCACCTTGTGCGCATGCCATTGCTATACTTAAAACAGGAAGTTCATCAATTAACCATGAGATATTATCATCAACTACTATACCGTGGAGTGGTGCATATTTTACAGATATATTTCCAATTGGTTCATACTTATTGTCAGTAATTTCATAAGATATATCTGCACCCATTCGCTCTAGTGCTTTAAAAGCTTCTATACGAGTAGGATTAAGTGTAACACCTTCTAAAACTATGTCAGACTCAGGGGTAATAGCAGCCGCTACTGCAAAGAAAAATGCAGAGGACGGATCCGCTGGAACACGAATAGTTAAAGGACTCAGCAGGTCTTTCATCGGAGTAATAGTAGTTTTTAAACCATCTACTTCAATCCCAGCACCCATACCTTTTAACATTCTCTCCGTATGATCACGTGAAAGTTCAGGTTCTGTATATGTACAAACGCCATCAGCACGCAGAGCTGCTAAAATCATACAAGACTTTACTTGAGCAGAAGCTATTTTAGATTTATAATCAAAAGCTTTAAGTGAAGCACCACGAATTGAAAGTGGTGCTAAATCACCATCATCTCTTCCATCGAGTTTTGCACCAATACTTAGTAATGGTGTAGTCACTCTCTTCATCGGACGAGAACGAAGATATTTATCTCCAGTAAGAACAAAATGCCCATTTGCTGAACTTAAAAGTCCACAAAAAAGACGCATACCTGTTCCTGAGTTACCACAATCAAGTACTTCAAAACTCTCTTGTATCCCATCACTAGAAATTTTGATGACTTTTCCATCATCTTCTACTTTTGCACCAAGATTTTTCACTATCTCAAGAGAGTTCATAGTATCTTCAGCTCGTAAAAAGTTCTCAATTGTACTCTCACCATTTGCAAGCATTGCAAACATTACACTACGGTGTGAAATAGACTTATCAGGTGCTATTTCACTGATGTTTAAAGAAAATTTTGTTGCACGAGATACAAGAACTTTACTCATTAACGCAGTCCTATTCCTAACTCTAAGTTGAGTTTTTCTAAAATAGTATCCATAGTAGTTTTGATATCCTCATCCTCGAGTGTTTTTTCCATTGACTGCAGTACAAAACGAATACTTAAGCTCATATTTTCACCTAAAGCTTCATCACTATATTTATCCACAGGATAAAAACGAATAAGATTTTGTATTTCTGCTGTATCAATGACAGATTTAACTTTCTCATAACTCATATTTTTAGGCATTATTAGACTTAAGTCTTTAAATGATGCTTGATACTTTGATGTTTGTTGTGCTATTTTTAAACCATACGGAATCTTAGCAAAATCAATTTCACACATAAAAGTCACATCTAAATCATAATCTTTTTCAACATTTGGATGTACACGAAAAAGTTCACCTATTACAGAACCATCAATTAAAAGTTCTGCTGATTGATAGTCATGTGAAAGAGAATGGCTCGTTTTATTTTCACGAAGCTCTACTGCACCAACTACATCAGATATTTTTTGTACAAAGTAAGCAAAATCAACTTTAGAAGGTTTCCCCGCGTTTGCTAAGTTCTCACTCTCTTTATCACCACTAAAAATGAATGCCATTTTATAAGACTCATCACGAGAAGGAGTAAATACTGAACCAATCTCAAAAAGTCTTACTGATGAGTAACCATTTTTTACATTGTTAGATGCTGATTTTAAAAGACCTGTAAGTAGTGTAGGTCTTAAAGTGTCTAATGTTTGAACAATAGGATTAAGCAGTTCCAACTCATCTTTTGTCGTAAGAAAGCCGTACTTATTTAAAGTTTTCTTCTCATCAAAAACGAAGTGTACAGCTTCATAAAAACCATTATTAGCACCACTGTGTCTAAATATTGAACGTTTTTTATACTCAAAGTAGTTATCTTCTAAACGATTATCTTCTGTTAAAATAAATGGTTTTGATGGGATATTATCTATTCCAACCATACGAACTATTTCTTCAACTATATCTTGCTTATTAACAATGTCATGACGAAATTGAGGTACACTTATTACAAAATTATCTGTAGAAGATTTTGATATATTAAATCCAAGATTTTTAAGAATTTTAGTTATTACAATTTTATCAATCTGGGCACCAATTATATCATCTATCTCTTGCTTTGTAATACTAACAACTTTTTCATTATATGTATTAGTAAGCTCAATTCTTCCACTAAAAGTAGATGACTCTGAACTCGATTCTATCAAGTCTACACAGTATGCTAGACCAGCTTCAAGTTCTGGTTCTGAACCACGTGAAGTTTTATAAAAGAAAGGACCTGATTCTATCTTTGACTCAGACATCTTTTTACTGATAACATCAGGTGGAATGTATGAAGCTTCAAGTAAGATAGTTCCCTCATCTTTTTTAGGCTTTGAAATATCTTTTTGTACTATACCAACAATAGAAGCAGTTCCTTTTCCTTCAATAGTTGCATAACCGTGTTTATCTTCACTCAGTATAACCTGTGCTATTTTGTCTTCTTCACCTGTGCAGAAAAATTCATGATCATATGCTCTTAAAATAACACCTGTACTCTGTGTTACATACAACAACATCTCTTCGACCTTACACTTACGTTCTTCTTCAATCTGTGCAAGTCTTAACTGTATTAAAGTTGGTACATTGAGCTCTTTTAAAGAGAGTGCTTTGTAGCTAAGGTTTACGTTTAAATCTTTCTCATGAGAGAGTCCAAAAACTCTACCAATCCCGCGTTTATCATCATTATCAGTAACTGTATATGATTTTATAGGTCTATCAAATGCAGCACTTAAATCACGAGCAACACCACGAATACTTAAACAATCTCCACGATTAGCAGTCAGTTCTATCTCAATTAAATCATCATTAAATAATGTATTTGTGTTTACTTGATCACCAAGCTTACACTCTCCCATACTCGCATCTATTTCTAAGATACCTTTGCCCATGTCAGCAAGACCAAGTTCACTTGCCGCACAAATCATACCATCAGAATCAACACCACGAAGTTTTACGGGTTTTATTACTAAACCACTTGGCATAACAGCACCAAGAACAGCAACAGCCACGGTAAGTCCAGCTCTAACATTTGCAGCACCACAAACAATTTGACGAATTGAAGAACCAATGTCTACTTGACATACATTAAGTTTATCAGCATCAGGATGTTTTTCACACTCTAAAACTTTAGCAAATACTATTTTTTCTGGAACACGGTACTCTTGTATTCTATCAACTTCTAAACCGATACTATTAAAAGTTTTTGCGATTTCCTCTGTAGATATGCCGCTTAGATCTATCCACTCATTTAACCAAGATCTAGTAACTATCATTGAAATTGCTCCAGTAATTTAATATCGCCTTCAAAAAGTGAACGAAGATCGCCAATTTGATGAATAAGCATTGCAAAACGCTCAACTCCGAGTCCAAAAGCATAACCACTTACGTCTTTGTAATTTACTGCCTGGAAAACATTTGGGTCTACTATTCCACAACCTAGAACTTCTAACCAACCAGTGTGTGAGCATACACGACAGCCCTCACCCTTACAAAAAACACAGCTAATATCTACTTCAGCAGATGGTTCTGTAAAAGGAAAAAATGAAGGGCGAAAACGCACCTCTACTTCACCAAACATATACTTTAAGAAGTCTTCTAAAATAAACTTTAGGTTTGCAAAAGAGACAGTGCCTTCTTTGTCAACTAAAAGACCTTCAACTTGATGAAACATAGGAGTATGAGTCAAGTCATAGTCACGACGAAAAACAGCACCTGGTGCAATCATACGAATAGGTGGTTTTGTAGACATCATTGTTCTAATTTGAACAGGAGAAGTATGTGTACGAAGCATCATTTCATCTTTAAAGTAAAATGTGTCTTGCATATCACGTGCTGGATGATACTTTGGAAGATTCAATGCTTCAAAGTTGTTGAAATCATCTTCAACTATTTGACCAGTTTTTACAGCAAAGTTCATAGAAGAAAAGTATTCTACGATTCTATCCATTGTCTCCATAACAGGATGCAATGCACCTGATTGTGGACTAGTTGAGAACATAGAAACATCTATAGCTTCTGCTTTCATAGCAACTCTAAGTGCCTCTGTTTGTAGTGTAATCTTTTTTGCAGTGAACTCATTCATAAGAGAAGATTTATGAGTATTTAACTCTTTTGCTAACTTCCCTTTTTCCTGACCTGAAAGGTCTTTCATTTTTGCAAATTCTGCGCTTAAGACGCCTTTTTTACCAAATACAGCTATGCGAATCTCTTCTAAAGTTTCAACACTTGTTGCTTCGTTTATTTTATCGTACCACTCTTTCAATATAGAGTCTCCATACATATATAATTTTAAAGGATTATATTTAATTTTTACTAATAAAGAGCTTCATTTAGTATAACTTGTGTTACAATAAGGCATACTTAAAACAAAGGAATTAAACAATATGTGTCTATTTTGTAAAATAATAAATAAAGAAATACCTTCAAATGTAATCGCTGAGAATGATGATTTCTTAGCTTTTCATGACATTAATCCAAAAGCACCTATTCATATTTTAGCTATACCGAAAAAACATGTTGATAGTTTTATAGAAGTGAGTCCTGAGACTATGGCTGGAATGACAAGTTTTATTCAAGATATCGCAAAGAGTGTCAAAATAGATAAAACAGGATATAGAGTCATTACAAATATTGGAGATAATGGGGGTCAAGAGGTAAAACACTTACACTTTCATATACTCGGTGGTACAAAACTAAAGTGGGGTCACTTTAGCGATAGCGACCCTAAAAACAACCTCTAAGAGGTCTGCTTTTTAGCTAGGGCAAGACTCGATAGTACCCATGTCTATTTGAGTTCCTTGTCCTGAAATAACTTTCTCATTTTCACGAATCATTTTACCATTATGTGTAATAGTGTAAGAGATAGCCGTAGTATCACGAATAGTGTTAATAGTTGAGCAGTAAGTTTCAATAGAAGCCATTACCCATCTAGCAGCCATAGTATCATCTGCATCTGAGTTAAAGTTATATGTTAAGTGAAGTGTCTCAAACTTTGCAGGATGTGGCTCGGCGCGAACAACTTCTCCATCTACTACTAAATCAGTTACAGTTTTACCTTGATTTTTAGGCATCATGATTAAATCTGTTGCACTACAAGTAATGATTCCCGATAAGAAGTATTCTATTGGTGAAATCGTAGGACAATCAATAATAAAACTACTTTTAGCAGTCTTCGCTTCAAATTTCATTGCGTCTTTATGTGTTATAGTTATTTTCATCTCTTAATTTCCTTGAAGGTATTTTTTAAAGTATTCTAGTTGTTCTTTTGTTTTTGTAGTAGCTGTTCCACCCTCAGATGTTCTTGCATTCATAGAGTGACGAAGACCAAGGTACTCCATCACATCTTCGTTGATACGAGCATCAATCTCTTTGAGGTATTTAAAATCCATCTTTGAAAGGTCTACATTTATCTCTTCACCTTTGGCAACTGCACGGCCTGTAATAAAGTGAGCTTCACGAAATGGAATGTCGCATTTTTCAACTAAATAATCAGCTAAATCAGTAGCAGAGAGATGTCCAACTGCACATGCTGATTCCATATTATGAGATTTTACTTCCATCGTTTTTATAGCTTCTTTTAAAATCTCCAAAGAGATAGTAGCTGTCTCAACTGAGTCAAAAACACCCTCTTTATCTTCTTGAGTATCTTTGTTATATGCTAAAGGAAGTCCTTTCATAACAGTTAGGAGACCCATAAGTGAACCATAAACGCGACCAGTTTTTCCACGAAGCAGTTCTGGAACATCAGGGTTTTTCTTTTGTGGCATTATAGAACTACCAGTTGAGTACTCATCGCTGAGTTCAACAAAACCAAACTCATAAGAAGACCACATTACAAGTTCTTCACTCAAACGCGAGATATGCATCATCATCGTTGCAATATTAAACAAGATTTCAAGAGCAAAATCTCTATCACTTACCGTATCTAAACAGTTTACACTCACAGAATCAAACCCTAAAAGCTCAGCAGTCATCCCACGGTCAACATTATGTGGTGTTCCAGCGAGTGCGGCACAACCTAGAGGAGAGATATTATTGCGTTTATATGAGTCTTCAAAACGTGCGATGTCGCGCTTAAACATAGATAGATATGCACCTAAATGAAATGCAAAGTTTATAGGCTGTGCATGTTGTAAGTGAGTCATACCTGGGATTAGTGTCTCGGTGTGTTTATCTGCTACTACAAGAACCTCTTGCATCAGTAGCTTTAAACCTTTGACTATCTCTAAGTTTTGACGAAGAACATAACGACGAAAATCAACTGCCACTTGGTCATTACGACTACGAGCAGTATGCAATTTTTTTCCAGCATCACCGATGATAGCAGTTAATCGCTTCTCGATTCCCATATGAAGATCTTCATCACTTATGTTCCACTCAAATTCATCATTTTCAATTTCTGTTTTTACTTGGTTTAAACCTTCAGTAATTAAGATAAGTTCTTCGGTATTGAGTATGCCTTGTTTTGCAAGCATTGCAGCATGTGCTAAAGAGCCCTCAATATCTTCACGATAAAGTTTTCTATCATACATTATAGAAGCATTAAATTCGTCTAACAGACTTGAAGCACTCGCACTAAAGCGACCTGACCACATTTTATCCATATTAAGATCTCCGATTTTTAAAAGTTTGGTATTCTAGCAAAATAAGGTGATTTTACAAAGTATTAGGGGGAAATAAAGCAGAGTCTCTGCTTTATTGTAAAAAGGTATTCGTTTAAGCGTTAATTACAGGCTGGTACATTACCACTGTCTTTAGCATATTCAATAAGAAATTGTTTTAAGTGTTTAGACTTTTTAGAGTATTTCTTACTTTTAAAATATTTATGTGATTTTTTAGCTTTTTTACTTTTTAAATGTAATTTAGCTAAAGGTTTACCCTTTTTTTTCATCCATTTTTTCCACTTCTTCATCTTGTATTCAGATACAAAACTCTGTCCAGCATCATGACATTTTAAGCATTTTTTAACAAAAATCCTCTGCCCTTTATAAAGAGCTGCATTGGCAGTAGTGAGTGAAAATATAGTTAGAGATAAAAGAATTAATACAAATTTAGTCATATGCTACCTTTGAAAGTTATAGGACTATATTACATTAGAAATTATTATAAATTCCTTATATTGAGAAAATATTACTTATAAATATCAAACTCTTTACAATATCTTTATAATTGATACTTTTTATTGAGGTTTTCTTCTAAATCCCATAAAGATTTTTCCTTTAAACCTTTCACTATGCTCTGTGTACACGCAACATCATCCGGCCATTCTCTAGTAAATCCATCAATGCTAGACTTATTTGTACCGTCAATTGCTACCATTAGTCCTGAAACAAACACATCTCTCTGAGCATCCATATTATTTGTAACTCTCCAAATAAGCATATACGAGTTAAAAATATCATTGCCCGTTTCATCTACAAAAATAACAATTCTTAAATGAGGACTAAGTGTAACTAAAGCATCAAAATAATTTTTTGCATTTTTAGTTTTTTTAAGACTAATAACGGTAATTGGATTCTTAGTTCGTATCATATATTGATGTAGATCAACTACATCTGGGATAAGCTCTTTAACTTTGATTAGTAGTTCACTATCACCCAAAAGACTCGGTGCTTGGACAACTGTAGCCGAAGTAGCATCAATGCCTAGTTTTCCACCAACAAGAGTTTCAGGCGA
>Ga0256840_1002824_pt1 | contig 14859 bp, 15 predicted proteins | sample 355202metaG_FD_185969 | JGI IMG/M metagenome (GOLD analysis project Ga0256840, IMG submission 185969) | Hydrothermal vent microbial communities from Mid Atlantic Ridge, Atlantic Ocean - 355-202 | ecosystem: Environmental > Aquatic > Marine > Hydrothermal vents | place: Atlantic Ocean: Mid...
ATGTAAGACACATGATAGAAACAAATCCTGAATTTAATAAAAAGTTTTTTCCTTATCTAGCCAAACAAATGAGACATATGGAAGAATTGGTAACGGATATTTCTTTATATAGTACAGAAGAACGGTTTATTAAATTACTTTTACAAAATCTCGACCCTCAAAATATATTTAGATATAAGTTGCTTCAGGGACTTTCTAATACTGAAATAGCAAAGCTCATGGGGACAGTTCGCCATGTGATAGAACGCCATTTGAAAAAACTTAAAAAAGATGGCTTGATAGATATTAAAAACAAAACACTTCAACTTGAAAATGGAAACAAACTTCTAGAAAGAATAAAACTTTTTTAACAAACTTCACCTAAATGCAACTTAAGTAGCATCGCTTATTTTTAGCTCCTTGTTAAAATGTTCTTACGTTTAGTTGTAATGACTAAATAGTTTTCATATCAGGAGCGTTACCATGAGAAATATCGTATTATCAGCATTACTTTCTTCTCTACTTTTAACAGGTGGATTGCAGGCCAAAGAGACAGCACCTAAGAATGCAAGCGTGAAAGAGGTCAATAAGGTTTCCGTAAGCAATGCAAAGAGTGATGCAAAAGTAAATCAAGTAACATTGGCTCAAGAGACTATACAATCACTTAAAAATGCACATGAGGCATTGATGGCCTTAGAAAAAAAAGATGCCAAGGGTGCTACTGAAAGACTAGAAAGTGCATTAGGAAAGTTAGAAGTGGTTTTAGCGTCTAAAAAAGTACCAGAGTTACTACCTATTGATTCTGTGGTTAGAGTTAACGAATTTGTAGGCACAAGTAAAGATATAGAGACTGCACTCAATGCAGTGAGAACACTTCTTAACAAAAATAAAGTACAAGAAGCAAGAGCTTTAATGTTACCACTACAAAGTGAAATAGATATTACTACTATTTCATTGCCACTAGCGTCATACCCAGATGCATTAAGGTTGGCTGCGAAGTATGTGCATAGTGATGAACTAGATAAAGCAAAAGAGGTACTTTCTATTGCTTTGAGTACCTTTACTTCTGTTACGGCAATTGTACCTATACCATTGGTAAAAGCAACAGATTTGATTGTGTCTGCTGAAGTGGCATCTAAAGATGACAAAGACAGAGCCTTAATGTACCTTGATGGTGCGAGTGAGAGTCTTAAAGTGGCACATGTGCTTGGGTATGTGAGTAAGAGTGAGACTACATATAAAGTGCTTCAAGAGCAAATAGAGGCGGTTCAAAAAGAGATTAAGGGACCAAATAAAGCGGAAAAACTCTTTGAAACATTAAAAAGCTCACTCAAAGAGTTTAAAGACAAAGTATTCTCAGAAAAATCTTCTGACAATAAAAACAATAAATAAAAGGAGTTAACTATGTTAGTAAAAAGATATAACCCATACAGTAGAACAGGAACAAGGCTAGGTGTTGATGTGGTTAATCAACTGTTAAATCAACTAGATGAGGTAAAAGAGGAGAGTTTTCTCTCTGCTTTTGTACCTGTAGTCAATACACGTGAAGGTGAGTATGCGTATCACATAGAATTAGACTTACCAGGCATTAAAAAAGATGATATGGAAATCACCACAGAGGACAATGTCTTAACTATCTCGGGTGAACGTAAACTTAAAGATGAAGCCAAAGAAGAGGACTATTATAGAGTAGAGTCTGTTTATGGAAAGTTTAGTAGAAGTTTTACCCTACCAGAGAAGATAGACGTGGAAAATATCCATGCAGAGTCTAGTGATGGTGTCTTAGAAGTGATTATCCCTAAGCTAAAAGTTGAAGATACTAAACCGAAAAAAATAGAAATCAAATAAGGAGCTTATCATGGAATTAGTAAATACAGCAAAAGAGATAGGAAAAAATGTAGAAGAAAAACTTGAACATAGTTTGGAGGTTGCTAAAGATACATTTGCAAATGTAGCAAGTCACCTACCTTTTGCAAATTTAGCCAAGAGAGGCAATGATGTCTTTAAAATAGAGATTGATTTGCCAGGGGTGAAAAAAGAAGAGATTGATTTACAAGTCTCAGATAACATTCTGACGATTAAAGCTATACGCAAAATGAAAAATGAGGTAAAAAAAGAGGACTATTATCTTTGTGAGAGTAATTTTGGTATGATTAGCAGAAGTTTTGTACTCCCTGAAGGGATAGATACATCAAAAGTAGATGCAAAGTATGAAGATGGAAGACTCACAGTGACACTTGAAAAAGAAGAATCACGCAAAACAAAGAGTATTTCTGTCAAATAAAATGAAAAGAGTAGCATGAAAGATTGGTTTAAAAATAATAGTATTTTAATGCTACTAACGACCGTTGTTTTCGTAGGAGGATATTTCTTTCTACGTTTAGCATATAATTTTACCGATAAGATGCCCTTTACGCAAGAGATTTTACTCATAGTATTGGGTACAATTGCAACGATACTTATCACTGCAATGTTGTTAAATAAACAGACTTCTGTAGAAGTTCAAAAAGAGCAGAGTGTTAAGTTTATAGAACTCAAAACTCAAACCTATCAAAACCTTATAGACACACTTGAGAAGATAGTAATCCATGAAGACATTACACAAAAAGAACTTACAACATTAAAGTTTCATACACACCGTTTAGCTATTTTTGCTTCTCCTGAGGTTCTTAAAGAGTATAGAAATTTTTTAGATGTTTTTCATGAAACTGCTGTGAAAGACAAACATGTAAGTATGGAAGATAGCAGTCTTATATCACAGGCTTTAGCAAAACTTACCATTTATATACGTGCTGATTTAGTAGGTGAATTGGATGAGGAAAAGGAACATAGTAGCAAACAAATCAGTGCTCAAATTATGGCAAATATAAAGTAATGGACTCTAATGGAAAACAACGAACATAAAAACAACCCTATGCATGGCATAAAACTACAACAGATACTTGAGGATCTTGAAGCACAGTATGGTTGGGATGAATTAGATAAGCGTATAAGAATTAATTGTTTTAATAGCAACCCTAGTATCAAGTCGTGTTTGAAATTTTTAAGAAAGACACCTTGGGCAAGAGCCAAGGTGGAAAAGTTGTATTTGGAAATGATAGATAAAAGAGACTAGCTAAGTACAGACTCTTTTTTAAACTTCTTTGCTAGGCTATAGTAGAAGGTTGCACGGTATTTTGTACGCACACCTTTTAGCTCGGTACAGACATCTTGTATGGCAGCATCAAGCACTGCTTTACTTGCATCAATACCTAGTTTTTTTGTAAGAAAGTTTCTTCGTACAGTATCGAGTTCTTTAGGGTCAGAACAAGAGACAAGCTCTGCATCTTTTCTATATATTGATGGTCCAAGATTTTTTACAATGATGGCTACAAAAGCTTCATCTACTTCACCATAATGTTTTTTGATGTCCTTAATGTAAAGTGCAATTTTTGCATCTCTTTTTGAGCCTTTTGTTCGTGTAGCAGATTTTGTTGTGGATACTGTTTTTTTAGATGCAGTGGTTTTCTTTTTGGCAGTTTCTTTTGTTTCAGAAGCCACTTTTTTTGTCGTAGCTTTTTTATCGGCTACTTTTTTTGCTACAGTACTTTTTGCAGGTGATTTTTTAGTTGTTGTAGACTTTGTTGTTGCTGTCGGTTTTTTAGTAGCAGGCTTTTTAGTGCTAAAGGTAGCCTTTTTTGTAGTACGCGTTGTTTTTTTCTCAGTAGGTTTTTGAGCAGTTGTCTTTTTGGTAGCAGTTTTTTTTGCAGGTGCTTTTTTCGCGGTAGCGTTTGTTTCCATTTTAGTTGTCTGAGCCGTACTTTTCTTTGTGGCGGTTGTTGTTTTCTTCTTTGTGCTATTGGATGTAGTTGATTTTTGAGTAGGGGTAGTTTTGGTTGTTGTCTTTTTAGCTTCTTTTTTCACAGGTGTGTTTGGCGTTCCTCTAGAAAATTCTATCTCTTCTTCTGGTGTCCATATTTTTTTGATGCTGTTTTTGATATCATCTAGCACCATTGCCTCAGAACTCTTTTTAGGTGTTTTTCGTTTTACAACTTCTTTATAGAGCACTTCTTTCTCAGGAGGTGTACCCATACTTAGTACTTTCTCAAAAATCTTCTTTACTGTTTCTTTAATCGCCATGCTAACTCCTTTTGTATTATTATAGCGTAACTTTTGTGGTACATTAATACTCTTTTAATGCATTATTAATTTGAATATATGCCATAATAGGTGTAGTTTCAAAATAGGGAATGTTGTATTTTTTAGCAAATTCTTTTGTCATTTTTTGAACTTTAAGTAGGTTGAACCTTGGCGCTTTAGGAAAGAGGTGATGTTCTATTTGTGTATTGAGTCCGCCATAGAACCAGTGTACTAAAAAACCACCTTTTAAAGAACGGCTTCCTCTCATCTGAAGTTCCATCCATGAGAAGTCTTTGGCTTGCTCTTCTGTAAAAGTTTCACAGCCTAAGTGATTGGTAATGAAACCAAATGCAAGCCAAGGTGAAAGGACAAAATTCATAACTAATGCTACGATGAGTGTATCGGCTCCACCTATTTGGTAATAAAGTGTCCCCCAAATGAGCGGCCAATGCAGAAGCATAAGTGCAAACTCACTCCAGAGTTTACGTTTAATAACAAAGCTGTATGATTGTGCTATAAAAGCAGGAAACATAAAAAACATCGCTCCCCAAAATACGATATGTTTATATTTCTTTAAAAATGGACTATTGCCTTTGTTTGGCGTAAAGGCTCCATCAAGTGCTCGGATGTCTTCATCTTTTTCTACGATATTGCAGTACGTATGATGATTTACATTGTGTTTATAATCCCACCATGAAGAAGAGTTTGAGAGTATAATTGCTGAAAATGGGTAACTTAATTTTTTAGAAAGTGCTTTATTTTTAAAGTATTGTGTATGTAAGATATCATGAGAAGCAAAGACAGAACGTGTAAAAAGCAGTGTGAGAAAAAGTGCTAAAAGTACAGGATTCCAAAGGTGTGATGTACCTAGTGTAGCTACAATGCATATGAGTATTGCAACCATTTCTATGCTTCCTCTAATGGGGGCACGATCAAGAAGACCTGCTGCACGAACTTCTGCTTTTAATTCATCAAAGATATTTGGGTAGGTAGCTATTTTCGACATTGGAACTCTTCATGTATTGGATTAAAGTTATTATAACGTGTAATGTTTAAAATACTATTGATACAGTTTAATTAGATTTTTTCTCTAAAAAATGTACTGCCTGAACCTGAAAAAAACCATCCTTCTTTTGCTAGATGTTTTAAGTCAGGGTAGGCAATGAGAGAAGCATTGTAGAGGTCATTAAGTTTCACTGGGTCTATGATAGTTTTTAAAACCGTTTTAGAATCTAAGGTATCCCAACCTATAAAGGAAGAGAGTTTAATATCATTGAGTAAATGTTCTTTGAATGTTTTATAGACTATGGTAGTGTTGCATCTTAGTTTGGGTGTGTAGAGTTCGAGCTTGAAGGGCACTTCATCAAAAGCTTCCACAACTTCTCCAAATCCAGATACATTTGCGCAGGGGTAGTTGTAAATGAAAAAAGGTAAGTCTGCACCTATGGTACTTCCTATTTCTGCTAATTCTTTTGTACTTAGGATTAGGTTGCAAACTTCTTTTACGAGGCGCATAAATGCAGCAGCATCGGAGCTTCCCCCACCAAGTCCAGCTTGACTTGGTATACGTTTGGACACAACAACTTTATGTTCGTAGAAGTAGTTTAGTATGTCAAGGTCACCTGTGTAGTTATTGAGTGCCTTATAGGCTTGATATATAGTGTTAGACTCTAAGGGTATATCCTCACATCCTTCTATGGTGAATGTTTCACATTTGCAAGGCATAAAAGTGATGGTATCATAGACATCTTCTACGCGCATGAAACGTGAGAGGAGGGTATGGTATCCGTCTTTGTGCCCCGTGATTTTAAGAAATATATTTACTTTGGCATGCGCTTTTATACTATAGACAGCGCCATTTTTTTCTATACCTGAGTTTGATTTATGTTTTTTCTTTGCGTTGTTTGTTATCAGCTTTGCGATTTGGTCATTTTCCCAGTACCCGCCTTCACCTTCACCTTCAAAACCACCCATCACTCACCCTTTTTTATGAAAATTATTGGGTGTATTATACTATAAAAAGAAGAATCAATTGTCTTGGAATTTAGGAATACGATTCATTTTATATTTGACTTCCTTACCCATAATCTTAATAATAGAAAAGAAACTTGAGGTTTCAATGAGATAAATACCTTCATCTTGTACTTCAAAATACTCTAAACTAAGTTTTTTCCCTAGTTCCATATAAGTTTCATCTCCAGTATAAACATTTGAAGGTAATGCCAAGTGAACAAAGGGGTCTAAGGCTTTTTCATTTTCATACTTGAACTGTCCTTCATGGATACGGTGAAGACTTGAAAGTGTACCATTAACGCCTAGTTTGTCGGCAATGAGTGCTCCCAAAGAGCGTATATATGTCCCTTCTGATACTTTGGCTTCAAAGTGTACAAATGGATGGTTGTAGTGAAGTAGATTGATGTCATAAATGGTGGAGCTGATGGTTTTGAGTTCTACCTCCTCTCCTGCACGTGCTAGTTCGTAAGCACGTTTACCATTAAGTTTTTTAGCGCAAAATTTGGGAGGGTAGTAGCTGAGTTCTCCTTTGAGTGAAGAAAGCGTTTTACTGATGATTGCTTCGTCGAATTGTGTTACTTTTTGAATACTGTCTATTTTCTCTATATCAAGACTTGGTGAATTAGCCCCTAACCATAGGGTTGCTTTGTAGCTTTTAGGTGTTTTTTTGAGGTATTGAAAGAGTTTGGTGTACTGTCCTGTTGCAACGATGAGACAGCCAGTAGCAAAAGGGTCAAGTGTACCAGAAAAGCCTACCTTTTTTGTACCATACTTATGCTTGACATAACCCATGTAGCCATTGGATGTACGAAATATTGGTTTGTTTACGACAAATAATCTGTTCAATGAAATTTCCTGTAGGGTGTTGTGCCCTCACAACACCAAAATAATTTGATTTTAAAAGGTGTTGTCAGGGGACAACACCCTACATTATATTGATTGGACGAATGAGCTTAAAATCTCTTTCTTATTCCCACCAAAATTGATGAGTAATTTATACTCTTTCCCAGATTTATTGGCAGCTTGAACACGTCCAATACCAAAGATTTTATGTTTAACTAAGTCACCTTTTTTGAAGGCAGCTTGTTTCGTAATTTTTAGGCTCGTGTCTTGAATGAGCCCTGCTTCACCCAAAAATCGACTTTTGTCTATCATCTTACGGCGACCTTTATAGAATCTACTATCTACATAACACAGCGTAAGGTCAGATTTGGCTCTAGTTATGGCAACATAGCCTAAACGACGTTCTTCTTCCATGTTACAACCCTCTCCAAGTAAGGGAAAAAACTCTTCTTCTAGTCCTATGACAAAAAGGTGTTCAAACTCTAGCCCTTTGGCTGCATGTATACTCATGATAGTAATGGCATTTTCTTCTATCTGGTCTTGGTCAGATTGTAGTGAAATATCATTTAAAAACTCATCAAGTGTGAGGTCAGGGTTTTTTATGACGGCATCTCTAAAGTATCCATAAAATTCATCGATGTTGAGTATTCTGTCCATACCATCAACCATACCTGCGTAGTGGTCTTTGAGTTTAATGCGTTCTTCAAAAAGTGAGATAAAATTACCCAATGTTTGCGATACTTCAATTTGTAAAAGTTTGACATCTTCTACTAGTTGAGTAAGTGAAGTGGCTACTTTTTTACTGATAACAAGTGGAAATTCGTTCTTGAGTGACTTTTCGATATATTCAAAAAGTGAAACATGCGTATCAAAAGCAGCTTTTTGTAGTTTTTCTATTGAAGCTTTACCTATGCCACGTTTTGGCTTGTTAATAATACGGATAAGTGAAAAGTCATCATGTGGGTTCGACAGTACCCTAAAGTATGAAATAATGTCTTTAATTTCTGCACGTTCATAAAAGCGCATACCTCCGATGAGTTTAAATGAAAGTCCTGCTTTGGTAAACCCCTCTTCTAGCGAACGAGAAAGTGCATTTATGCGGTAGAGTACAGCTATTTCATCTGGGTCAGTACCAGCATCAAGTAATTTTTGTATCTCATGTGCGATGGCTTTTGCTTCCATGGACTCATCAAGTGAGTGTAACAGTTTGACATCGTCACCGGGACCTTTTTGCGACGTGAGTTTCTTACCTAGTCTTGTCGAATTGTGTTCTATGAGCATATTGGCAGCTTTTAAGATGGGGTCAGTTGAACGGTAATTGGTCTCAAGTTTCACTGTTTTACAGCTTTTGAAATTACTTGCAAATTCTAAAATATTACGTATATTAGCCCCACGCCAGCCGTAGATACTTTGGTCATCATCTCCTACTACACAGAGGTTATTGTGTTCTGAACTGAGGAGCTGTAGTAGTTGGAACTGAAGTTCATTGGTATCTTGATATTCATCTACCATGATGTACTGATATCGTTTACTTGTTTCTTTACGTAAATCATCATTTTCGGAGAGTATCTTGTAGGTAAGCATGAGTAAATCATCGAAATCAACAAGGTTGTTTTCTTCTATATTTTTTTGATATGCAGCATAAATAGACGCTATTTTTTTGTAGTCTGGAAGTTCTGCTTTTTGCTCTACTACTGCGGGGGAGAGGATAGAGTTTTTATATTTGGAAATTTCTGAAGCGATAAATGAAAGGTTTAAATCTACCTTTTTTTCTTTTGCAATGGAGCGTATGAGCCTTTTTTTATCGTCGCTATCGATGATGACAAAGCCATTACTTCGTCCAAGTTTTTCAATGTTGAACTTCAAAAACAACAGTCCAAACTTATGAAAAGTACAAAGTAATGGAGGGTAGGAGACACGTGATGGCATGAGTTTTAGTGCACGCTCTCGCATCTCTGCTGCAGCTTTGTTTGTAAAGGTAAGTGTGAGTGTATTGGCAGGGTCTATCCCCACTTCACCTACTAAGTAGGCAAGTCTTGTAGTGAGTGTCTTTGTTTTTCCTGAACCAGCACCTGCTAAGATAAGCATAGGACCATCTATATGTTCAACTGCTTCTTTTTGAGATGGATTTAGTGCATTAAGAATTTTTTCCATAAAGTTCAATATCTCCTCTAATATATTAATTATACCGTGTAAATGATTAGAAGCGCCTAGCAGGTACATAACAGACTATACAAAATAAAATCATTTTAATAAGAACAACTTATGTGCTATTAAGTATAATTTGATATAATAATTTTATTAACTTGGGTAATCTAAGTATATGTATATGTAAGGGACAACAAATGTTAAAAGACTTTGTCAAATTAGAAACATTTCTAACAGTATCACGTGAAAGAAGTTTTTCTAAAGCATCCGCTAAATTAGGGATCTCACAACCAGCAGTAACACAGCAAATTAAATTTATTGAGAAATATCTCGCATGTAAAGTCATTGAGCGTAAAAAAAATGGTATCAAACTGACTAATGAAGGTGAAGAGCTTTATAAAATAGCTACTAGGCTCGAAAAAGAGATTCATTCATCAGAAAAAGATATTTTAAAAATTATTAACAAAGAAATCACCTTTAAACTAGGTGCATCTTTTACTATTGGAACATATATTATTCCTGGGCAATGTCTTAATACCATTGGTGAAGCAATTAATAATGACATTAATCTTGATATAGATGTCAGCGATAATGTTGTTGCTAAAATAAAAGATAGAAAGCTGGATGTTGGGCTGATAGAGTCACCAGTGATGGATAATGATCTTATCTATAGAGAATGGCTAGAAGATGAACTTATTGTCGTCTCAAACGTGCCTATACCAAAGACATTAAAAACTGAAGAACTTTATGACTTCTCTTGGATTTGTCGTAATGAAGGTTCACACACAAGGCGTGTTGTATCTGAAGTCTTTGAAGAACTAGGTGTCTCATGTAAAAGCTTTAATGTACTCTCAGAAGTAAGTAACACAACAACAATCCTACAAACACTCAAGAAAAGTGATAGGAATCTAGACAAGCCAGTGGTATCTATCTTGTCTAAGTATGCTGTGATGGATGAGGTGAATAATGGTGAACTTTTTGAAGCACGACTTAGAGGCTTTACTATGACACGTAAATTCTTCATCGTTTACTCTAAAGAAAATAAGCACAATGCCTATGTAGATAAAGTAGTGAACTATATCTTAGCAGGTCACTGCTAAGATTTCTTTTTCTTGAGAAGTTTTTGATTCTCAGGATTATTTAAAAGGGCTTCCATCGATGACTTTTTAGTCGAGGCGTTAGAGCCACTTCCCGCCTTTCCCTCTTCCTCATGTCTTGCTAAGTTAAATACAATAGGATTCTCACCTATGAGTACTTGTTTAATAGCCAGTAATGGCACAATAACGGTTGCACCAAAATTATCTACCCCAAACCCTGCTTCAAAAGAAAAATGTTCTTTATCTATCTGGGCACTCTCAAAAGTGTAGCCACTCAAAATAAATAACACGGTGTCATTGAGTGAATTTCGTATCTCTAGCGGAAGCTCAGGTGTAAAAGTGATATGTTCTATTTCACAGGCAATCCCAAATTCTTGGTTTTTACCAAACAAGTATTCAATGGTCTGCAAGATATGTGATTTGATAAGTGTCTTATATTCAGGTGTTTGTAAAAGGTTAATAGTCATGTGTACTACTTTTGTATAATATTTATATTTTTTAAGATTTTAAATCCTAGCATAGCATTGGTTAAAGCTACTTGTGTGTACTGATGTAAATCCTCTTTTTTGATGTTTCGTGTTTTAAGAAATCCTTCATCTATAAGTTTTTGGCGCATGGTGCCTGCTAAAAGAGGTTTTGATGGTGTGTACCATACCCCTTGAGCATAAAAAGCAATGTTCGCAATGCTTGTATCGGTCAGATAACCTTCTTTTTCTATAATAATGTCATCTACTTCATGATTATTTGATAAGAGGGTATTTATGGGAGACCTTCGTGCATATTTTAGATGATAGTCAAGAGAAGAGGGGACAATTTTTAGTGAGCATGTCTCTTTGGGAACATAGGGAATATACTCGATACTCTGTATTGTTTCAGCATAAATGATACGACAACGATAGAGACCTTTTACTGGTGCTTTGATATAGTTTTGTAAAGTCAATATATCAGCGGAAGCATAGAGTTCCTGTCTGCTTTGTGTACAACGATGTTGATGATAATCTAAATGAAAGATAACACCATCTTCTATCTTGATAGTTTCAAGAAGAAGTGGTTTTTTTACAGAATCAAAAGCCATTAGCCCTCAAATAGTTCTGTAGAGAGGTAACGTTCAGCTGTATCACAAAGGACAGTGATAATGGTCTTACCTTTGTTTTCTGGACGACTTGCAAGTATTTTGGCAGCATGTAAGTTTGCGCCTGCAGAGATACCAATAAGTAAACCTTCATCTCTCGCAATCTTCTGTGCCATGGCAAAGGAGTCTTCATTGCTCACGGCTAAGACTTCATTGTAGAGGTCTGTGTTGAGTATTTCGGGGATGAACCCTGCACCTATACCTTGTATCTTGTGTGGACCTGCTTCGCCACCTTCAAGTACAGCAGATGCACTTGGCTCGACTGCAACGATTTGCAAAGAAGGAATTTTTTCTTTAAGTGCTTCACCAGTCCCAGTGAGTGTACCGCCAGTACCTACAGATGCCACAAAGATATCGATATTCCCTTGGGTGTCTTTAAGTATCTCTTGAGCTGTTGTTTTGCGATGTATATCTGGATTTCGTGGGTTGTTAAACTGTTGTAGTACTTTGGCATTTTTGAGGCTTTCTCCTAGTTCATTTGCTTTTGCAACAGCACCACTCATACCATCTGTACCAGGTGTAAGAACAAGCTCTGCACCTAAATGTGTAAGTATTTTACGTCTTTCTATACTCATGGAATCAGGCATTGTTAATATCAGTCTCATGCCTTTTGCAGCACAAATCGCAGCAAGTCCTATGCCTGTATTTCCTGAGGTGGGCTCAATGATGGTTGTTGTGAGGTCAATTTCACCAGCTTCTAATGCACCATTAATCATATTTAACGCTATTCTGTCTTTTACAGATGAGGTAGGGTTCATAAACTCACATTTACCCAATAGGTTCACACCCATTTCTTCAGAGAGAGAGTTAATTCTAACAAGAGGTGTATCCCCTATAAGTTCTTCAATATTATTTGCAATCATGTACTTTCCCTATTCATTTTACTTATGTTTATGAATATGTTATCTAAATTTTTTTTAATATAGAGCTTAGAATGAAAATTTTATACTCACGCTTCCCTAAAATACGAATTTGAGAGCAATAAAGCCCACTATATCTATAATAATTGTTCAAAATGGCAGACTAGACAATACTGTAGGCTATTTCTTCATCTGCATACATAGGGACTACACCCTCATAGTTAGATGGCACGGTAAATATTTTTTTTTCAAGGGTTATGACTTTTTTCTCTGGAGTTATGCCATAAATATTTTGTGCATTACCCGATACAAAGGCTTGTAGGTTTGTTACCGAAGCACCTTTATTCTCAAAAAGTTCAGCGAGTACTTGTAAGGCAATAGGTGCAGTAAATACACCTGCAGCACAGCCACAAGCTTCTTTCGCATGTCTAGGGTGTGGGGCTGAGTCTGACCCAAACATCACTTTAGGGTGTGCTTCAAGTGCTACTTTAAGTAACGCATCTTTGTCTTCAGGACGTTTTGCGATAGGTTTACAAAAGAGGTGTGGTTTAAGCATACCACCTGCTACGTCATCAAGGGTAATGAGTAGATGATGTATAGTGATAGTTGCATAAAGGTTTTCAAACTTCTCTAAAAGGTCTACAGAAGTTTTTGTAGTGATATGCTCCATGATGATAGTCAGTTTTGGAAAAGCTGTGGCTAAACGCTCATAAACAGAGGCAAATTCGGCTTCTCTGTCCATAACAAAGCCATTGGTTTCACCATGTACACACAGTGGTATGTGTAGATCACTCATAGCTTCAAGTGTAGGGCGTAACGCCTCAATATCAAAACCACTTACCCCTCCTTCGGAATTTGTGGTAATACCTGCCGGGTAAAGTTTGATTGCAGTAACTTCATCTTTAATGGATGCAAGAAAGGTCTTATCGTAACTAGCTTTAAAAAAAAGTGTCATGTAGGGGGTGAAGGTTTCATCTCCTATGGCTTGAATGATACGTTTTTTGTAAGCGATAACTTCTTCTTTCGTGCTGACTGGCGGTACAAGGTTTGGCATGATGATAGCGCCAGAAAATGTTTCAGCTGAATATTTTGCGATATTTTCTAACATCTCTCCATCACGAAGATGTAAGTGCATGTCAAGAGGTGCGGTTAATTGCATCAAAATCCTTTACAATAGTGTATTTGTTTTTGTTGTTTGGTATGAGCCAATAAAGTATATCTATTTTGCCATACTCTGCATTAAAAGTGAGTATAGCTGAAAGCTTCTTGGGCTGGTACGCTACAATAGGGTAGTCAATACCTCCTTTAAAAAACTGATTACACCGTAAAATACGTCCACTTGAAGCTATGAAGGCTTTATGTGGTGCATTAAACTCAAACTGCCACGAGGTATACTCAGAACAAGAAGGGTAGTATCGGCATGAGGCAGGTAACATTTTGGAGAGATATTGGTAGCCTTTGATGGGGGCTAGATAAAAGCGTTTAAAAATCATAGTATATTGTATCTCTCCATGGATTAAAAACCATAGCAAATGAAGTAATCTTTGCTATAATCAAAACTATGAATAATATAGAAAAAAGATTTTTGGTATCAGCAGACATAAAGCGTTGGCTTGAAAAGCATAGTGTAACATTTGAAAAAACAGAACAGTTTTATAGCGCATCTCATGAAGCAAGTTACTACTTAAGGGTGCTTCCAGAATCTTACACACAAGTATATGTAGATAATGAAGAAAAAGAGATACATACTGAGGTGAGTGAAGAGGTCTATTTTTCAGAGCGTAAAGAACATATAGGCAGAAAACTACTTAAAAACATCTATACAACACACATAGGCAAAGAGACATACAGGATATATGAGTATTTGAAAAAACTTAAAGGTTTGTATATCCTCGTGGCATCATTTGATGATGAGAAGGCAGTCAGAAGTTCCAAAAATTTAGAAACATTACAAGCCTTAGTACTAAAAGAGATAGATAAAGATGAGAAGTATGCTAACAGGGCATTGGCACTGTATGTCAAACCAATGGAGTATAATCTAGATAAATTTTTTGAAAAGATAGATGCCTTCGAATCGGCAAATCTTTTTTTCTGGCAAGTGCCTAGACGCATTTATGTGCGTGATGGTGTGGTACTTGTTCTTTACAAAAACCTTCGTCTTTTACACCACTATAAGGTTAACTTCCAAGGCAAACATTTTTCTGCAACTTTACATCGTTTACGTGTCATTATGAGAAGAACTGCCACGATGATGGACACCTTTTCTGAGTTGTTTAACCCAAATGTGAAACGTTTTTGTGTAGAGATGCTTTTGCGTTACCATGAGGAGACGAAGGTGCTTCGTTACCTTTACTTTTTAGAAGAACTTTGCAGTACGAAGGAAGATGCAAAACTTAGTCTCTACAGTGAACTTAAAACACTCATAGAAAATGAAGAAAAAGAAGTTACTCAAATGTTACTTTCTCGTCCATTTGTGCAACTTATACAAATTATGACACGAGAGCTTTATGAGGAGGGGTACGGAAAGTATAAATCCTTACGCAGTGAGGTCAAAATAGTTGTAGGTAAGAAGTTAACAACCTTTGAAGAACAGCTTGCACAGACAAAAGAGGGTGTGAGCGAAGAGATGCTTGTAACCCTTTACCATTCGATGGACGCCTTGCAAACA
>Ga0256840_1002825_pt1 | contig 14857 bp, 10 predicted proteins | sample 355202metaG_FD_185969 | JGI IMG/M metagenome (GOLD analysis project Ga0256840, IMG submission 185969) | Hydrothermal vent microbial communities from Mid Atlantic Ridge, Atlantic Ocean - 355-202 | ecosystem: Environmental > Aquatic > Marine > Hydrothermal vents | place: Atlantic Ocean: Mid...
GGGAGCTTTTCGTTTTTACAGAATTATAGACTGGCAAGTAAATGCAACATTCAGCAAAAATAAAATTAAAAACTTTACAGAGTATGTTGATGATTGGGATAATTGGGGTCAGCAAATTGCTACAAATCTCGGGGAAACCGATATTTCGTTCTCACCCAATATTATTATGGGAAGTAATTTAAGCGTTAGAGCATTTAAAGGTTTTAGTATTGCGCTGCAAACAAAATATGTAAGCAAGCAGTATATAGACAATACTTCAAGCCAAGACCGTATGCTTGATGCTTATACTGTAAATAATCTTAGTTTCAATTACAGCATAAAAACAAAATCAATCAAAAGCATTGATATTAAGTTTTTGATTAACAATGTATTTAATGAAGAGTATGAGAGTAATGCTTGGGTATATCGCTATAATTACGGAGGCGAATATTACAATCTGGACGGATACTTCCCGCAAGCAGGAATAAATTTTATGGGAGGAATTGTATTACACTTTTAATAAATTAGTATATTGGTGTATTGGTATATTAGTGTATTGGTTGATTGATTACAAGAAATCTAATACACCGACTATCAATCACTAATACACCAATTACTAATATACTAATATTATCTGTTCCTGCCGTATTCTTCATGACTTGAAACCCAATCGGAAGCTGAAATTGCAGAGCCTAAAGATAATTCACCGGCAAGCACTACACCGGCAATAATCTCGGCTAATTTATTCACTTTTCCTTTACCCAAACAGCCCATTATCTCCAAAGCCTCTTTTTGGGTAGCAAGGTGAGTTCCGCCACCATAAGAGGCAACAATTAATGAAGGAATGGTAATGGAAATATACAAATCACCTTCATCCGTAAGTTCGGTATATAAAACACCTGCTGAAGATTCGGAAACATTTGCAACATCTTGCCCTGTAGCAATAAAAATGGCAGTTATGGCATTTGCCGAATGAGCTCCGTTATTATTAGCACCCGATAAAATAGTACCTACATTAGAAACCAAGCCATGATAAGCCAAACTTTTAGGGTCCACACGCATTTGTTGCAACAAAATATCTTTTTTAATAATCGCTTCGGCAACTACACGTTTTCCGCGTGTACGCATTACATTAATTTGCGAAGCTTTTTTATCGGTCGCCAAATTGGATTCTAAATAAAAATGCTTGACTTCAAAGTTTTTGTATTTTTCCAATATCCAACTGCAAGCAACAAAAGTAGCTCTACCGACCATATTTTGACCTGCAGCATCTCCGGTATGATAGTTAAAACGCAAATAAGCAAACTTTGCAGCCAGAATCACATCAATATACTGTAATTTAGCCACACTGGAAGTGGCTTCTGCCTGCTCGGCAATTTCGGTTTCATTCTCTCTTACCCAATTCGTAAAATCGCGTGCTGCACGGGCATCTTCAAAAACAAAAACCGGCGCTCTTTGCATTGAGTCTCCTATTACGGTACATTTTACCCCACCACAAGCGTTGAGTAGTTTAATTCCTCTATTATACGAAGCAACTAATGTACCTTCGGTGGTTGCCATTGGGATAAGAAATTCTCCATTGGCATGTTCGCCGTTTACTTTCAAAGGTCCGGCAATACCCATAGGGATTTGCGCTACACCGATAAAATTTTCACAATTTCCATCGGTTGTGTGTGGGTCAAAAGAGTATTTCCGAATATGTGGTAAACTTGCGCCTGTATATTTTGTAATAAAAGCATGACGATCTTCAATAGCTTTTTCCGAATAATTATCATCCTTATCACGTGGAATTTTAAATTTATATTCTTTAACATCTGAAATTGCATCTTCTACATGAAACTCTAATTTACCAAAAGGTTGTGTTTGAAAAATAAATTTTAACTCATGTTTCCCAACCTCTAATTTTGGGATTTTTGCTAATAAAGTGATTGATTTCTTTAAAGGAAAATCTAATGGATTATTGGGAGATACTTCTGTTGCCGAAAGCAATAAATTATTTCCCAAATCAATAAAAATATCTTTGGTTTCTACTTTAACATTATTTATTTTTATACATTCAATTCCGGTAAGTTTTCCGTCTTTTAAGCGGTTTTTTACCGAAAAACGAACACCTTCGGATGTGTTTTCTAAGCTATTTCGTGTATAAAGTTGTTTAAGTAGTAATTTTGGAATTAATTTCATGAGTTTATTTTTTTAATTATTTAGTGTAAGTATCGAAACTGTTTCAATAATTTTGAGCATCGAATGTCTTTAATGTGTTGTAAAACATAAATATTATCCAGCAGGGTCAAAACCACTAATGTACTGAACAACAAATATTTACATATTTAAAAAAGTTAATTATTATGACAAAGGACCTTAAATATACAATTTTTTTATCAAATTTAATAAAATTTTACCTAAAGAAATTATTATCTCTTATTATAGCAATCAATGTTCTATTTATATTTTCAAGCCAAATTACAGCTCAAACTTATGTATATCTAGCAAAAGATTCTGTTCTATGGACATCAAACGGAAAAATTGAATTTACGGCTAATTCATTTGTAGCATTAAATAAAGAAGAGCTGGTTGTCCATGGTTTTATTAACCAACAAAAATATTTATGGACAAAACAGCGCTTAATTAAGTTTAAAACCGGTTCAGAAATTCAGTTTGATAATCAGGGTAATGTTGTAAAGGGTGTTTTAGCTGAAAACATGAATCTTCGCTCAGTTGCCGGATTTGTAAATTTTATGGCAGGTAAACCGGTGGAATTTAATAATGAAGGTAAAGTTTTCTCAGGTTTTTTATTAAGAAATACATTTCTTAAAAGCGGCTCAAACTTGATTTTATATAAAGAAGGTTCATATATTTTATTTGACGAAAAAGGAAATGTTATCCAAGGCATTTTAGCACAAAAACATCATCTTGAATGCAACGATGGTAAAAGCCGGAACATTAAAAGCGGCACCTTTATTCATTTTAATAAAGATTATAAAGTAATATATGACAAAAAGAAATAATATTATGAATATCAACAGATTAACCATCAAATAAATATTCAAACACAATTACAAAACATTTACTTCAAATTCTAATTTAATACCAAAGGTATTAAAAACCGTTTTACGTACATGTTCAGCTAAGTTTAAAATATCTTTACCGCTTGCACCGCCATAATTAATTAGAACCAGAGCTTGATTTTTATGCACACCTACCTTATCTTTTCGATAGCCTTTCAGTCCACAGTAGTCAATTAACCAGCCTGCAGCAAGTTTATACATGCTATTATCAGCGGGATAATAAACTAAGGAGGGAAATTCGGTTATTAATTGTTTAAATGTTTCATCACTAATTACTGGATTTTTAAAAAAACTTCCTGCATTGGGTAATTCTTCAGGTTCAGGCAGTTTAGAACGTCTTATATTTATAACGGTATCACGTACCGTTTGTAAATTTATTTGCCCGATTTTTTGCAATTCGTTTTTCAGATTTCCATAGTTCAGTTTAAAATTATGTTTCTTTGATAATTTAAAATAAACATGAGCTATAATATACTTTCCCCTTAATTTATTTTTAAAAATACTGTTTCTGTATGCAAAGGCACATTCTTGATTTGTAAAAGATGTGAGCTCCAATTGTTCAATACTTAAAGCATCCACTTTATACAAAACATCTTTAAGCTCAACGCCGTAGGCACCAATATTTTGAACCGGAGCCGCCCCTACTCTACCGGGAATGAAAGATAGATTTTCAATACCACTGTATCCTTTTCGCACCGACCATTCTACAAAATTATCCCAAACTTCGCCTGCTGCGACCTTAACAATTACATGTTCTTGATTTTCTTCGATTAATTCAATCCCTTTTATTTCAGGATGTATTACTAATGCTTCAATATCTTTTGTGAAAAGCAAATTACTGCCTGAACCAATAATTAATTTAGGAACTTTTAAAAATTCTTTTTCTTGCAATAAAAATATAAGCTCGTCAATTGATTGCGGAGCTGCAAAATATTTAGCGATAGCTTCAATATTAAAAGTATTAAACTCTTTTAAAGAAAAATTATTAAAAACTTGGGACATACATTTTCGGTTTATTTTGCAAAAATATCAAATTTAACAATGTTTCCTTTAATTTTGCAGAAAATGATTATAGATAGATGAGCAAAACACTTAACGAAAAAACAATTATTTTATCGGTTACGAATGATTTAGTTTCCGATAGGCGGGTGGATAAAGTTATTAAAAGTTTACAAACCTTAGGATTTCAAATTATTCTAATTGGCAGAAAGCTCAAAAATTCAAAAACAATTAATAGAAGAATGTACAAAACCATACGGATACGTTTGCTTTTTAATAAAGGTGCATTGTTTTATGGAGAATACAATATCCGTTTATTTTTTTTATTAATTTTTAAACGTGTAAATATTTTACTTGCTAACGATTTAGATACTTTACTTGCCAATTATTTAGCTTATATCTTTAAAAAATATATTTTCAGGCAAAAAGTTTTTCTAATTTACGATAGTCATGAATATTTTACCGAAGTACCGGAATTAAACGGTAGAACATTTGCGAAAAATGCATGGCTTTTTATTGAAAAAATTATTTTACCAAAAATAAAATACGCTTATACGGTTTGTCAATCAATAGCCGATGAATACCAAAATAAATACGGTATCGAAATGCAGGTAATCCGAAATTTCCCCTTATGCATAGATAAAAATTTTGAAAATATTGCCCGGCAAAAAGCAAGAGCCTTAAAGCAAAGATTTAATAGTCGTAAAATAATACTTTATCAAGGAGCTTTGAATATAGGTCGCGGATTAGAAGAGGCTATTTTAGCAATGCAATATATTAATAATTCAATTTTGCTGATTATTGGTGAAGGAGATATTGAAAACCGGCTTAAAAATATGGTAAATGAAAACAAATTAAACAATAAAGTATATTTTACCGGGAAAATCCCTATTGAAGAACTAAATGCATTTACAAAAATTGGCGATATTGGACTTGTTTTACAAAAAGATTTAAGTTTAAGTTATCGATATGTTCTTCCAAATCGCCTTTTTGACTTTATGCAAGCCGAAATACCGGTTTTAGCATCGCGTTTACCCGAAATAGAACATGTAGTGAATAAAGCAAAATCAGGAATACTAATTGAACAACTTAGCCCTCTTTCTATTGCTGAAAAGATTAACTACTTACTGGATAAGCCACATATACTCAATGATTTTAAAGAAAACATACGTAAAGTAAAGAACAAATATTGTTGGGAAAAAGAAGAAATCAAACTTAAAAACATTTTAATCTCCTTGGAATAAGATGTGCTGTAATTGGTTTATCGGTATATTGGTGTATTAATTCATATTTATCGAATATACCAATTTACCAATATACTAATACACCAATTTACCAATTATCAAATAATTACTTCACCCAGCCCGGAAAATTAAATTTACAGGTTTTAAATTCAGGACTAACTTTAATATAAGTCTGCTTTTGCTTTTTCGCTACCCATTCTTTAATCACTTTTTGTTTTTTATCGGCGAGAGCCATATCCTGAATCTGCTGATAGTCTTCTTTTAAATTAATTGTATGTGCTTTATTTTCAGCTTTTTTATAAATAATTTTAAAAACTGTTTTTCCTTTTTGATTTTGTGCCTCAAAAGGGTCGGAAATTTCGCCTACTTTAAGTTTTCGTAAAGCATAATTGGTGGCAGGATCAATTTGCTGCACCTCAAATTTAGAAGTTCCGGTATAAGGATTTACCATTAACCCTTCATTTTTTCGTGTATCATCATCCTCCGAAAAGCGCATGGCAGCCTCACCAAAAGTTAATGAATCAAGTCTTATTAAACGTGCAATACTGTCCAATTTTTGTTTTGCTCTGTATTTTGCATTAGCCGATACTTTTGGTATCATTAAAATATGCCGGACATTTACCTGACTACCTCTTTTTTCAATTAATTGTATAATATGATATCCAAATTCAGTTTCAACAATATCTGAAATTTCACCTTCTTTAAGCGTATATGCTGTGGCTGCAAATTCTTTTACCAAATCGCCTTTATTAATAAAGCCCAATTCACCGCCATTTTTTGCCGATGCCTTATCATCTGAATACAAAACGGCAAGTGTTGAAAAATTTTCACCTTTTAAAATTCGTTGACGCAGATTTTCCAGTTTTTTCTTAACTGCTTCTTTTTCTTCTTTACTGATTTTTGGTTCAATTACAATTTGTGCAATTTCATAAGTAGCATTTACAATAGGCAAACTATCTGCCGGTATCGACTTAAAGAAAGCTTTTACTTCTGATGGAGTAATTTTAACATCACCGGTAATTTCCTGTTGCTCTTTTTGCGCAAGTAGTTGTTCACGAACAATGGGTTTAAAATCTTGCTTTATTTCCAATATACTTTTTCCGAAATAATCTTCCAACTGCTGCTCTCCACCAATTTCACGAATAAAACCTTGTAAACGCTTTTCAATTTCATCATCAACCTGAGCTTCCGTTACTTCAATACTGTCTAGTTTGGCTTGAGTAATCAGTAATTTTTGAAACAAAAGCTGTTCAAAAATATTACAGCGTTCATTTCCGCCACCATAAATTCCACGAGCTTTCATTTGCATTAATTGTTCTTCTACTTCCGATTTCAAAACTATTTCGCTTCCCACTACTGCAATAACATTATCAATAATGGAGTCGTTTTGAGCTTTAATGCTGTTTGATATAAAAACAAAAATCAGGAGTATAATAATACTAATTCGATACATATTTTAATTTTTAATTAATTATTTCTATTTCTTGATTATCCAACATATTGTTGTAAATATTATTTTCAAGTTCTCTTATCAGTTTTTCTTTACGTTCATTTAAAATTCCTACGCTAATTTGTCCGCGAACAAATTTAACAGGCGCAGTAGCTCCTTTTAAGCGGTAATTTTTTATGGCAACAAAATAAAAATAATTTTCATCTTCGGCTTCAATATATTTATTTGTTTTCAAAAATTTTTCTTGATTATCTATTCTCACAGGAATATTAACAATTAAATCTCTGAAATAAATCCATTCATTATTAAAATCATCATACTCTGCTGCACTTTCGGCACATAAATTTTTCAATTCTTCAATATCCCGCTCTCTTGACGAACGATATTTTCTTTTAATTATATCAATATTTGGAGATGTTTTAAGCACCTTGATATATAAAGCAATAACAGCCGGTTGCGTAATTTTAAAAACTTCGGGATGTGCATTATAATAATCTTCAATTTGCTCTTCGGTAATAATAGTGTCCAGGTTTTGTTCCATAAAAATCTGCTTATATCGCGATATGAGTAAAGTCATTCGATAATCTTCAAGTTCCTGAGAAACATCTTTTTGCTCTTCGGCAAGGTTTAACTCAGCTGTTTTCATTAAGGCTTGCTTTTTTACCCACATATCAATATAATTACGCACTCTTCCGGCACTGTCTTCGGGGCTTAATCCTGCCGGCACAATATCTTTTAAATCCTCTTTATAAAGATATTTATCAAAAACTCTGGCAACCGGTGTTTTGCCTTTTTCTTTTTCCGGTTTATTGCATGAAAAAAATGCAATAGTAAATAACAAAATATAAAATATATGCTTCATGGTATAATTGGGTTTTAAAACAAATTAATAAAGTAATGATTTTAATACTTCTTCATTTATTTTAACAGAATGTTTATTTCTTAAATTAACGCTTAGTGTTTTTTCAAGATTCTTTTGATAATCTTCAATTAATTCGCTTTTAAAGGCTGTCCACGGTTTTTGTGTTCGGGTAATTGCTGAATTAAGATATACCAAGGTTTTACTATCCGGTAAAATAATTATTTTTTGTTTCGATGAAATTTTTGAGAGATGAAATTCATTCATAACTAAATCAAAAACCTCATCGTTTCCTTCTTCGGCTTGATAGTTTCCAACAAATTCAAAATTACTTTTACTTGATTTACTGACTACTTTTGCCAATAAGTCATCCTTAATATGTTGCTTTTTATATTTTGTAAAATATTTTTTCATTTTTTTGATATTCATGTCCGGAGCGTATTTAAAAACAGAAATATCAGCACTATATTTATTGTATTTATTGATATTTTTTTTATAATAATTAATTAATGCAAGCGTATCATTTTGTGCTTTCTGCCATACTTCCTTTTCTAAAAACTTAAATAATAAAATTCCATCATGAAATTCAGAAATTAATTTTTTATATTCATTATTGTTTTTTGCCAATTGATTATATGCAAACGCTAATATCTCCTTATTTTTAAACTGTTCATATTGCATGTTTATATAATTTTTAAGAGGAACCGGATACATTTTTCTTTGATTACTTACCAAAAATTCTATAAAATTCTGCTTATTAAACTCCTTATCTCCTATTTTAAATAATACTTCATGCATCATAAACATAGGAGGAGCCTGCCATTTACCTTCAAAAATCAATGTGCTGTCCACCAAATCATAAAAACCGGAAATATTTTTATTATCCTTAAAATTAAATTGTTTTTTATACTTGCGTACAATATTTTGTTTACAAATTTCATAGCGGTCACTTTCACGAATTGCTTTACTAATTTGGTCTAACATAAATTCATACTCCGGTACCGGCTGCTGATCAATTTTTTTAATTATGTGCCATCCGTATTTAGTCTTTACCGGTTTTGAAAATTCTGACTTATGCAAGCCGATAGATGCCTTTTCAAAATCAGGCTCCATTTCTCCGGTACCAAACCAAGGTAATTCTCCAGAATTATCTGCACCTACATCATCTGAATATTTTTTCACTAAATCTTCAAATTGTTCACCAAGCAAAAGTTTATTATACACCTCATCAATCTTACTTTTGGCTCTATCAAGCTCCTCTTTATTAGCATTTGCAGGAACAGAAACCATTATATGGGCAACTTTTATCATACCCGGATTGCTGCGATACCCTTTTACTTTAAATATTTCATAGCCCAAATTTGTACGAACAATTTGCGACAATCTATTAGGTTCTGCTCGATATATCAAATTTTCAAAATCATAAGGTGTATCAAAAACATGTACATACCCTAAATCACCACCATTATAAGCCGCAGTAGGATCGTCAGAAACTTCTTTTGCCACATTATCAAAACGCTCACTTTCTGCTAAACGTAAACGAATATTCATTGCTTTTTGATAGGCTATAAGTGTATCTTCGGGAGCAGCATAAGGACTTAATCTAATCAAAATCCGACTAACTCTAACTTCTTTCTTTATCCGCTGATAGGCTTGCGTTGTTAATCGTTTAAACTTTTGTTTATCAATTAAAAAAGGATCGGCAAGTTCTCTTTTGTATTTGTTATATTCTTTGATAAAATCATCGGTTTTATCAAGCCCCATATTTTCTGCTTCAATAATTTTAAGTTTTAAATCTACAAACTTATCAACTTCCTTTTTTAACAAATCAATATTTCCTGGCAAAGGCTCTTCATTATTTTTATTATATACCGATAAAAAATCATCAACTGTATATTTATGATAATCAATCACAAGCAAAACATCATTTTGTGCAGACAAGTTGCTTGAAACAAATAATAAAATAAACAGTACAAGCATTTTTATCTGTATCAGACAAAAAGTATATTTTTTGGAGTTTTTAAATATCCAAATCATAAATTAAAATTATCTATTAATAACAATTTTCTTTTTATTATTCTCTCAGCTTAGAAAGTTGAGTTATAATTTTTTATCTGCTATAGTTAGGGGCTTCTCTTGTTATAGCCACATCATGAGGATGACTTTCGGTTATTCCCGAATTTGTAATTTTTACAAATTTAGCATTATGCAATTCTTTAATATTTGCAGTACCGCAATAGCCCATTCCTGCACGTAAACCTCCAATCATCTGATAAACTACTTCCGATAATGTTCCTTTATAAGGTACGCGAGCTGCAATTCCTTCGGGCACTAATTTGCTGATGTCGTCCTCGGTATCCTGAAAATACCTGTCTTTTGAACCTTTTTGCATGGCTTCAATAGAGCCCATTCCACGATAAGACTTGAATTTACGCCCTTGGTAAATAATAGTTTCCCCCGGCGATTCTTCAACACCTGCAAAAAGAGAGCCTGCCATAATTGAATGTGCTCCGGCTGCCAATGCCTTTACAATATCACCCGAATATCGAATTCCTCCATCGGCAATTACCGGTATGTTTGTGGCTTTTACTGCTTCGGCAACATTGTAAATTGCCGATAATTGCGGATAACCTACTCCGGCAATAACACGCGTGGTACAAATAGACCCGGGACCAATTCCTACTTTAATTGCATCGGCACCTGCATTTGCCAAATCGATAGCAGCTTGTGCCGTAGCAATATTCCCAACTACAACATCAATATGCTTGTATTTTTTCTTAACGGCTTTCAAAGTATCAATTACACCTTTTGAATGACCATGAGCCGTATCAATAACCACCGCATCTACTCCTGAATTAACCAATGCTTCGATACGTTCAAAAGTATCGTGCGTAACTCCTACTCCGGCAGCCACTCTAAGCCGCCCTTTGGCATCTTTACAAGAAAACGGGCGATCTTTGGCTTTTGTTATGTCTTTATAAGTAATTAAACCGATAAGTTTATTGTTTTTATCTACAACAGGAAGTTTTTCAATTTTATGCTTTTGCAAGATGTGTTCCGCTTTTTCCAAATCGGTATCTTGTGTTGTAGTAACAATATTTTCAAAGGTCATTACCTCTTTAATTTTCTTTTTTAAATTTTTCTCAAAACGCAAATCACGATTGGTAACAATACCGATTAGTTTCATTTTTTCATCTACAACAGGAATACCACCAATTTTAAAATCATGCATAATTTTATTGGCATCACCCACCATAGCCTCTTTTCTAATGGTTATGGGGTCGATTATCATCCCGTTTTCAGCACGTTTTACCATTTTTACTTGCTGTGCCTGAGCTTCGATACTCATATTTTTATGAATTACCCCAATCCCGCCTTCGCGTGCAATAGCAATTGCTAACTGAGCTTCGGTTACGGTATCCATTGCTGCTGAAACAATAGGGGTTTTTATAGAAATATTCCTACTGAATTTAGATGTTAAATCAACATCTCTTGGTAAAACCTCAGAATATGCAGGTATGAGCAAAACATCATCAAAGGTTAAACCTTCCGATACAATTTTATCTTTATAGATTGACATAGCGCTAGGTATTTTTTACGATTATAACAAATTCTGTACATCTTTTATCTCATACTGCATTAAATAACGAAACAAAAGACCAAAATAATTTGCCGCCAAAAGTACAAAAAAATAGGCAGAATAATTATTAAATTATCTTAAATCATAGTTTGGCAATTTTACAAGCTTTGTATCGATACTTATCCATTTATATTGAGCGGATGATTAGATGTGTAGGAAACTTCAAATCGTCTGAAAGGACATTTGAACGTTTGAACTTACCCAATAATCAATTATCTAATAGAATCACCGGTATTCAATCAAAGATTGAATATGTTCTTTGACTTCATCCATTAATACAGGCACTTCGACACTTTTAATATATTCAGTATCAATAGCTTTTCCTAATTTCATTAAAATTTTCCCCGGTTTTAAAAGAAGCGTCCCTTTGTGATTAATATCAAAAATACCGGAAACACCAACAGGAACAATCGAAACAACGGCATCTTGCGCCAAATGAAAGGGGAGTTTCTTAAAACGTCCCATTTCGCCCGTCATGGTACGACTACCTTCGGGAAAAACAATGATTGAAATACCTGATTTTAGTTTCTTTTTTGCAATTCCTACACTTTTTAATGATTCAGGTACACTTTTTCTGTTTATCGGTATGTTCTGATATTTTTTTGCCAACCATCCGTACAGGGGCCAATTAAAATGTTCTTTTGCTTCTAATGCACTAATGTACTGCGGTAAATAAGCAGCCATTAACGGAGAATCCAAAAGGCTGACATGATTAGGCATATATACATAGGCTTTACTCTTATCAAAATTATCGGGTAAAACAACTTTTACACGTATAAAAATAGCATGAAACATAAATTTCAACATCGTTTTAAAAACAGGGTTGTACTTTTGCGGCGAGGTAAGCGACATACCAACAATTCCGCTTAAAGCAATGATGACAAAAATACTTCCTCCTACCAACCAAGCATATGTGGTGTAAATATATCTGAAAACTTTCATTATAAAATATTTACTGTAAACCAAATTGAGCGAAAATTGCTAAACTTAGGTATAATTTCATCTTTATTTGCCAACAAAAATAGTAATAGCTTTTGGTACGCAAAAAATATCCGCAGGCAATTTACAACAAAGTTCACCATCCGGCGAAAGTGGCATATTATTCGTTGTTTCAAAACGAATGTTCGCAGCTTGAATATATTGCACAAATGGTGTCCCTACATGTGTCCCCTTAAATGTTTTCGGAAAAGTTTTCAATAAGTTTAAACGGCTGAGCTTATCTACAATAATTAAATCTAATTTCCCATCGTTAATTTCTGCTTTGGGTGCAATCAAATAATCGCCTCCTGTATATTTAGAATTTGAAATGATTACAAATACATTATTCAAATCATAGCTCTTCTCATCTGCAAGCATTTTTATTGAATTGGTTTTCAACTTTATGGTATTGTACAAAACACCTAATGTATAAGCTAATTTATTAAATTTCTTTAACTTGGAAGCAGTTTGTGTAACATCGCTAATAAAACCTAAACCCATCATATTGGCAAAATAAAAAGTATTATCAGCGGCTTGTACCTTTGCAATATCAAATTTTCGGGTTTTGCCCTCTGCTATAATTTTTACAAAATCTTCTATATTATTTGTGTTGTTTAAAACATCACGTGATAAAGAATTACCTGTTCCAACCGGTAATATTCCCAAAGGCGTATTTATCCGTACGGGATTTTTCATATAACCGTTTAACACATCAAAAAAACTACCATCGCCACCGGCAACAAGCAAAGCTTGATATTTGCTTAAATCAATATCTTTAACCAGTTCAATAGCATGTCGCGGATATCCCGTAAACAAAAAATCTGCATCAATAGTGTACTGATTAAACAATTGTTTAATTTGACTTAAATATGTTTGAGCTTTCCCTTTTCCCGCAGCCGGATTATAAATACATAGTGCCTTCATTAAAATATAATTTTGCCGAAAAATAGACTTTTTATTCGGCAATTACAAAAGAAGGGGGTATTTTCAATACAATTCAAGCTCAACTATTCCACTTCAGGCTAATCAGTTCACCACCTTGTTCGCCGCCTTCGGGTCCTAATTCGATTAAGTAATCAGCATTTTTTAAGATATAAGGATGGTGCTCACTAATAACGAGGGTGCTTCCTTGCTTTATCAGTTCATCAAAAAGAGCAACTAAATGTTCTACATCTTTAAAATGCAAGCCGTTTGAGGGTTCATCAAAAATATAAAGTACTTTTCCTTTATTCGCACTGATTAATGCTTTTGCTAATTTTATACGCTGCAGCTCTCCGCCTGAAAGCGTTTTTAAAGATTGTCCGGTTTTTAAATAAGCCAAACCGGTTTTTTGCAATATTCTTATTTTTCTTGACAAAGATTTATTTTCAACAAACTCCTGAATATCCGACAATTCATCAATACTTACTTGCAAAACATCTGCTATATTTTTTCCCGAAATTGTATATTTCAAAGCTTCGGTTTGGTACCTGCTGCCGGCACAGCTTTCACAAATATTTTCAATATCTGCCAAAAAATCCATTCGTAGGGTAGTAAAGCCCACTCCTTTGCAATTTTCGCAACGTCCGCCTTTTGTATTGAGCGAAAAATAGTTTTTTTTGCGTTTTGCTGCTTTTGCAAATATTGTTGCAATATCATCAAATAATGTGGTATAAGCAGCCACAGTAGTATTTGCTCTTCCTTGCGGTAAGCTTTGGTCAGAAAAAACAATTTCTTTGATGTCGGTTTCACGGATAAGCGCATCATTGTTAATCAATTCTAAAAGCGTAGATTTTCCGCTACCGGATTTTCCGTGTAAAACATTTATTATTCCTTCATAAAAATCTACATGGATATTTTTCAAATTATTTTTATCGGCATTTTTTATGCGTAGGGCAATTTTACCGGACTGTTTCAAATCACGCAACAATGGAATCTCTTTTCGATTTAAGTATTTTGCCGTTATTGATACTTGCTTTGCAAGTATATCCTTTAAATTTCCTTGGGCAATAATTTCTCCGCCCTTTTCACCTGCACCTACGCCTAATTCAAACAAATAATCAGCTGCTTTAATCAGTTCGGCATTATGTTCTGCCACCAAAACCGTATTGCCTAAATCTCGCAACTCTTTTAAAATACTGATTAGTTTTTTATTATCCGAAGGATGCAAACCGGCACTTGGTTCATCAAGAATATAAGTTATGCCAGATAATCCGCTGCCAAGCATCGCTGCTAAACGAATACGCTGTGCTTCACCTCCCGACAAGCTTTTGCTCAAACGGTTTAAGCTTAAATAGGGCAAACCTACGGCTTTTATTTTTTCTAAGCGGCGAATAATTTCCCCTGATAGTGAATTAAAAACGGCTTGTTCTTCTTTTGATAAATCCGTTTTTGTTTTTTGAAAAAAATCAATGCTTTTTTCTACGGACATAGCCGTTAAATCGCTAATATCTTTATTATTAATTTTGATAGACAGCGATAATGGATTTAATCTTTTTCCTTTACAAAGGCTGCATTTTTGTTTTTTCATTAAAGGCAATAATGCCTCAGCTCGTTTATCGGCTTCTTTACGTTTGTATTCTTCCAGAATATAGCCTGAAAAACCCATCCATTTTGATTTGAATTGTTGAACTCCTTCACGTTTACCACGTTTAAAATTCCACA
>Ga0256840_1002826_pt1 | contig 14852 bp, 9 predicted proteins | sample 355202metaG_FD_185969 | JGI IMG/M metagenome (GOLD analysis project Ga0256840, IMG submission 185969) | Hydrothermal vent microbial communities from Mid Atlantic Ridge, Atlantic Ocean - 355-202 | ecosystem: Environmental > Aquatic > Marine > Hydrothermal vents | place: Atlantic Ocean: Mid...
AACATAGCTATCCCATTATGGGGAACTACTTATTTGCCAACCATACAAAAAGGATTAGGATTACCAGATGGTAAAATCATCATACAAGCATCCAACGCAGGTTATTTATTGAATGTGTACGATAGAACATTAAAAACATTCACGCAAGTAAACTTTCCAAATAATAAATATCCACAACAAGTATTGTATGATTCGGATAGAAACTTAACTTGGGCTTTTGCTAGTAGTGGAAGTTCCACCTACCTTTTTACTTATGATGGTATTGCACTTACAGAAATTTCAAATTTAGGAAACATTAATATAAATACCAATTCCACAACTTTAATATACAAAAACAACCATATTTATTTAGGAAATAATAATGGTTTATACAAAATAGATGTGTCAGATTATACTAATTCTATACCTGTTACACATTACAATAGTACAACAACACCAAATTTACCTTACGATAAAATTACCGATTTACAATTTGATACTAACGGAGATTTATGGTTGGTAGGTAATGCAATTAACGATGCAGGTATTATTAAATTTAATATTACTAATGAAACCTATAATTTATACCAATTAGCAACACCGAATAACGCAGCAATTAATATTTCTTTTCAAAAACTAGCCTTAGATTCAAACAATTTGATTTGGGCAGTAGGAACTAATTATAATGGTTTAGTAAAACTAACCTTTTCAGGAGCAACGCCTAATTGGGAACTATTACCTCAAACCGATTTAACCACTTTAGGCGTACCCATAACTTACATACCAAACCATGTATATTTTAGAAACGATAAATTTTATTTTACAACAACAGATTATTCTTCAGGAAATAATAATAATTACGAAGTAATTATAAATGAGAATGGAATATGGTCAGGTAGAAATGATGATGCAGCAGGTAATTTATCTGCAAGAATGAGTAAACGATTTAGTGAGAGTTTACCAGACGATAATGGCGGTGTTTGGTGGTTTAATAGATTTGATAATATTGTAGTATATCGTGACAGTGACGACAATCATCAATCTTTATTAATAGGTATTGGTTTTAATAACCATGCTATAGATATAGACAATAAAGCCATTATTAAAGGTGGAAGCCCTTCAGAAATAAGAAAAATAGATTTTCCAAATGCTATATCCATACAAAGTGCAAATAATATTGCAACGGTAATTAGACAAGTAGGAAATAAAACTTGGATTTATGATAAGTCTGTGCCTAAAATTGATATTTATCAGAATGCTAATTTGGTAAATACACATACATTAGACCAAACCGATTATCAATACTTCTATTATATGGCTATTGATGACGATAATAACCCTTGGTTTATGCGTTATGTAGGAGGAAACCAATTACAAATCAAAAAATTTAATACAGCAACAGCAACAACAACAACTTTTGATAGAACGGAGAATTTAAGTATTTTAAGAAAAATAATAGCCGCACCTAATAATGCCATTTGGATTATTGGTAGTAGAGGAATAATGTATCTTGAAAATGGAAATTTTCATTCATTTTTAGTAGCAGATTACCCAGAACTTAATAATATTACGGATGCAGTAGTAGATGCTAACGGAAAACTGTATTTACTAAGAAATAATCTTGCAATAATTACAACTGTCGAAAATCCATTAGCAGTTACACCAACATTAAATAGCCTAATAATAGAAGGTACAAACTCTTTATTACCATCCTTAAAACATTACAGACCAGCAACAATTACTATAGATAGCGAAGGAAGTATATGGACACACGCATCGCAAAACACATTTAAATTAATAGATAGTGATTTAACGGTAGAATATAGACGACAAGCCCATGTAGCAAATGTAAATCAAGAAAATACGTTTACAAAAATGGCAGTTTATCCAAATCCAACAACAGATAAATTAACCATAGAAACACAGTCTACAATTAAAAAAATAGAAGTCTATACCATTTTAGGTGAAAAAGTATTAGAAGAAACAAATACCAAAATACTATATTTAGGAAATCTCCCAAAAGGAATATATACACTAAAAATATATGGTGATGGAATTAGTAGTAGTAAAAAAATAATCCATAACTAAACTAAAACACTAATTTTAAATTTAACGATTATGAAGCAGTATGTGAATATTACAATATAAATCCATAAGTATAATAGAAACTTAAAATATAAAATTAGAAAGATTAAAATCCAATAATTTTATATCCTATTTTTTCTTTTTCTTTTTTAAGTGTCAATTTTATATTGGCACTTTTTTCTTTAAAAAAATAAAAAAAAACATTTTCTGCGTTTGTTTACAAATGTAATGAAATCAGCTTGTAACGAAAAATTAAATTTTTAACAAATTGATTTTCAAATAAATATAAAGTGTGTTATTTGTAATAAAATCACTAAAAAAGACAATTTTGTTAAAAAGTTATATGGTTTTGTGAATAAGTAGTACCCGATTTTTTCACTAATTTTAGCTTACTTTGTAATAGCCATTTTTAACTTGTTAATTCTTATTTTTTGAATCTAAAAAATTGCTTTTAGAACTAAATTCAATCAGTAATTAATACGGCTTTTGTGTTTACCTAAAAATAATATTACCATGGAAATTACTCAGATAATAAAAAGAGATTATGAAACAAATCCGTTTGTATTAGAAAAAATAACAAATGCAATTGAGAAAGCAATGTTATCTGTAAATAATGGAAATAGAGAAGATGCAGTAGCAATATCAAAAATTGTAATAGGTTCATTATTAGAAAGAAAATTAAAAGATCCAAACTATATTCCAACCGTAGAGCAAGTGCAAGATATTGTAGAAGATAAATTAATGGATAGTCCATTTCGCAATGTAGCAAAAGCGTATATATTATACAGAAATGAACAAAATAGAAACAGAAAAACAGATATTTTTGAAAAGAGAATTAGTCTAAAACCATACGAATATCCAGAATTAAACGATTATGTAGATGCAATAAGACATTCGTATTGGATTCATACCGAATTTAATTTTACAAGTGATATTCAAGATTATAAAACTGCATTAACAGAATCTGAAAGAAATGCACTAAAAAATACGATGTTGGCTATTTCTCAAATAGAAGTTGCCGTAAAAACATTTTGGGGCGACATTTATCAAAAAATGCCAAAACCCGAAATAGGATCTGTAGGAGCAACGTTTTCGGAGAGTGAGGTACGACATCAAGATGCATATTCACATTTATTAGAAATACTAGGATTAAATGACGAATTTAAAAACCTAAAAAAGAATCCAGTAATAATGAAACGCGTTCAGTATTTAGAAAGTGCGTTAAAAAATTCTAAAAGTGAAGACAATAAAGCGTATGCAGAATCTGTTTTATTATTTTCATTATTTATCGAACATGTATCCTTATTCTCACAATTTTTAATAATCATGGCTTTTAACAAACATAAAAATTTGTTTAAAGGAATTTCTAATGTAGTAGAAGCAACATCTAAAGAAGAACAAATTCATGGCGATTTTGGAATAGATGTGATTAAAATCATTAAAAAAGAAAATCCAGAATGGTTTGATGCTAATTATAATAAAATGATTCAAGAAACATGTAAAGAAGCATTCGCTTCAGAAAGCAAAATTATCGATTGGATTTTTCAAGATGGAGAATTAGATTTTTTACCAAAAGATGTAATAAATGAATTTATTAAGAATCGATTTAATAACTCATTAGAAAGTATTGGTATTGAAAAAGTATTTGAAGTAGATGAAAATTTATTAGCAAAAACCGAATGGTTTGATGACGAGATAATTGGAACAAAACATGGAGATTTCTTTGTAAAACGATCTGTAAACTATAGCAAAAGAACCAAAAGTATAACTAGCGACGATTTATTTTAATAAACAACCCCTTATCCTCAAATAAACTTATGAATGAAAAAATAACCAAACAAGAAGTATCTAGCTCCTACCACGATAAATTAGTACAAGCAAGAAAAAGTGCAAGAGAGAAAATGGAGCAAGAAGAGCAACCAAAAATATCTTGGTTGACAGAAAACAGTCGTAAATTTCTAGAATCAGGATATCTTACCGAAGACACAACACCAGAAGAAAGAATTACAGAAATTGCAGAACATGCAGAGAGTATTTTAAAAATTAAAGGATTTGCCAAAAAGTTTTATAAATATATGGCAGAAGGATACTATTCATTAGCATCTCCAGTTTGGTCAAATTTTGGTAAAAAAAGGGGTTTACCAATTAGTTGTTTTGGTTCAAGTATCGAAGACGATATGGGAGATATTCTATACACACAGTCCGAAGTAGGAATGATGTCTAAATTAGGAGGAGGAACATCTGGTTATTTTGGAAAAATTAGACCAAGAGGAAGTGATGTTAAAAATAACGGAACATCATCAGGATCTGTTCATATTATGCAATTATTTGAAAAAATGGTAGATATAGTAAGCCAAGGGTCTGTAAGAAGAGGGCGTTTTGCACCATATTTACCAATAGATCATAACGATATAAAAGAGTTTTTAGAAATAGGAACCGAAGGAAATCCAATTCAAGAATTAACACATGGAGTGACGGTTAATGATAAATGGATGCAAGAAATGATTGATGGCGATGTAGAAAAAAGAACCATTTGGGCAAAAGTATTGCAAAGAAGAGGCGAAATAGGATATCCATATATTTTCTTTTCAGACCACGCAAATAAAGGGACAGTAGATGTTTACAAAGATAAAAATTTAAAAATTTTAGGAAGTAATTTATGTACCGAAATCATGCTACCATCTAACGAAGATTGGTCATTTGTTTGCTGTTTATCTTCCGTAAATTTATTACATTACGATAAATGGAAAGATACCGACGCAGTAGAAACACTTACCTATTTCTTAGATGCAGTTATGGAAGAGTTTATTTCTAAATTAGAAGTGTATAAAAACTCTACAGATCGCGACGATCAATTAACGTTTACTTTTATGGAAAAAGCCTATAACTTTGCAAAAGATAACAGAGCGTTAGGTTTGGGAGCATTAGGATGGCATTCGTTATTACAATCTAGAATGCTTGCTTTTGATAGCCAAGAAGCGTATAACTTAAATAACGAAATTTTTAAAACGATTAAAGAAAAATCGTATAAAGCCTCCAAAGAGATGGCAAAACTATATGGAGAGCCAGAAGTTTTAAAAGGATATGGTAGACGTAACGCAACTTTAAATGCTATTGCACCAACAACATCATCTGCATTTATTTTAGGGCAAGTATCACAAGGTATTGAGCCAATTTGGTCAAATAGTTACGTAAAAGATATTGCAAAAATAAAAACAACGATAAAAAATCCGTTTTTAGAAACTTTATTAGATAAAAAAGGGCAAAATACTAAAGACGTTTGGCGAAGTATAAGAGATTACGACGGTTCTGTACAGCATTTAGATTTTTTAACAGAAGAAGAAAAAGAAGTGTTTAGAACATTTCCAGAAATAGACCAAAAAGCTATTGTATACCAAGCTTCAGTTAGGCAAAATCATATAGACCAAGGACAATCAATTAATGTGATGGTACATCCAGACATGCCAATTAAAGAGGTAAATGATATTTATATTACTGCTTGGAAACTTGGCATAAAATCAATGTATTACCAACATAGTATGAACGCAGCACAAAAGTTTAGACAAAAGAAAGCTTGTGTAAGTTGTGAAGGCTAATTTAAAATCAAAATAAGTTTAGAAAAATAGTTTTTTCTTAATAAAATAAAAAAGAAACCCTAACAGATTTTAAAATCTGTTAGGGTTTTACTTTTTTACCTTAAAACATAGTTATACCAACTCAACATCAAAATACGCTATAAATTATTTATCTTTTCACGGTTTTACTGCACTTTAAATTTCAAGCATAGCTATGGTTTAAATTTCAAGATTGTAAAACATAAAAATATTTTAAATCTATTTAGCGCATTTCAAAATTGAATTGGTATTACTAATTAATTACAACCGCAATCTGGTACTAGAGGTCCAGTATATCCAACAGGCTGAGCTTTCCATCCTCTAAATTCGGTACAACCAATATTACCTGCACAAGGATTTACACAAGGAGGAGCACTATTTTCGGTATGAATAAAAACAGGAAGCTTAACATATCCATATTTATGTTCTCTATCTACAATAATTTCAAATTCTCCAGGTAGAAGATATATTTCAGCATCTCTATCTAAACCAAAATTTCTAATAAATTGATCGTTTAATTCCCTATCAAAAGATATAAAATTAGGAACATTAAAATGTGTATTAACAAAGTCCGAAACTTCTCCTAAATTTAATCCCTCAAATTCTCTTTCTCCTTCAAAATCTCTAGGAGTTATTCTATCACGTTCATTTAAAAAATAAACTACCATTTCTTGCTCAGAATTTAATACGGCTTTAATGTTTGGATCGCCTCCAAAATCTATTGTAGGCGCATAATAACAAATTCCATTAGGTTGATTACAATTATTAAATGACACAACTCCAGGAGACCAATAGCCAGGTCCTGCTACTCCTCTTTCTCCATTTGGTAGATACATTGGTATATCTGTATTGTTTCGTTTAACAGAACTATCTACCACATTATCGCTTTCTATATTATCATCTGAACAGGCATAAAAAGTAAACAGAATCATTCCTACAATTAACAATAAAATTTTTTTCATAATAAATAAAATTTAAACTTACCTACTCTATTATATTGGTTTTTCGGTTACCACCACTATTTAATGGCAATATCGGTATGGTTTATAGTTCTTACAAGGGCAAGTTTATAAGGTTTATATGTAAATTGTTATTCGTAGTGTATTAACTTAAATTCGTAAAATACGGCATGATACCTAATCTAATAAATTTAAAAAACCGAAACAAGTATTTGTTTCGGTTATCTTAAAATAAATTAATGTCAATTCGAGCGAATGGACAGTGTTTTAAAATATCTCACTCCTTAAAATAAGAATAGATAGGTCTTTATACCAAGTTGACTTCAAAATAAGCCATAAACTCTTTCGCTTTTTTTGACGCATCTTAAAATCAAATTGGTATTATTTTTAATTTGTATTGTAAAACCTTTCAAAATCTACAGGATAGTTTTCATAAGGAAACTCTTCATTTCTACTCGGTCTTACAACAATAATATTGGTTTCCAATCTATCTAAAAGTGCAGTATCAAAAAGTAAGAATTCTCCTAAATTTTCTCCCGTTTCAGAATTTTGCCATAGATTTAATCCAATAGGATATTCGTCTAAAAGAGGATGTTTAGTAACAAATAGGTGCTCTGTAAAAAACGTACCATTTAAGCGTTCTAAAACCAAAGGTCGTGAAAAATACAATTCAATATTGTTTTGATTAATAATATTCATAAAAAATTGATAACCATCAGGACGAGAATCTGAATCTGGATTAGAATTAGGATTCATAATGCCAGTTACAAAATCGGTATCAATTTTAATAAGTGGTCTAGGTCTATTTGGTCCATTTGCCTGTTCAAAACCACTAATATAAATAATAAATTCATTATTAAAAGCACGGCTAAAATCATTATCGCCATTAATAATGGTATTAAAATTTATGGTATTATCATTAGAATTAAGAGACAAATCTTCAATAAATGCTTTTGCTGGAATATCATTTAGTATCGCTCTACCAGTAAGGTAACTTATTAATTTTAGAGATTCATCAAGGTTCTCATGAGCAGAAGTGTTTTGATTATTTTTTTCTAATAAAGTTGGATCAATAGTATTAGAAATGTTGTTATTACAAGAAAAAAATAATGCGATCAAAAATAATAAAAATGCTTTTTTCATATAGTGTGGGTTATTAGTTTAGTAAACGAATATATATTATTTAGCACAATTATGTGCCAGTACTTTAAAACCGAATACGATTAATTTATTTTCGTAATGAAACTCTTTATATTTGATTTGTTAATCAATATTATTTAATACAAATTCTTTTCGCCGATGCGCAATAGGTATTTTTATATCATTTTTTAAAATTAAAAAACCTTCTGTAATGTATTTTATAACATAATCTTTGTTTACAATATAAGATTGATGGCATTTTAAAAAAATAGATTTACTCAAAAGTTCTTCCGCAGATTTTAATGGTTTTGATATCATAATTTCTAAATCATTTTTTAAATAAAATGTAGTGTACATACCTTCTGACTTGCAATATAAAATATCGTTTTCATTTACAATATGGTGCGTACTCAAAGTTTTTAAAACAATTCTTTTATTTTTATTTCCTTTAAAAAAATCACTCGAAACGTTTATGAAATTTTTAATATTTCTATTTTTATCTAATTCTGTAATTGCTTTATTTGTGGACTCAACAAATTCATCATTATCTATAGGCTTTAATATATAATCAAGTGCACCAACTTTAATTGCTTTTATAGCATGTTCGCTAAAACCAGTAATAAATATAATTTGATAATTATGATAGGTTACCTCGTTTAAAATATCAAAGCTAGTTCCATCAGTCAATTCGATATCTAAAAAAAGAATATCAGGTTGGTAATTATTAATCATTACAATACCTTCTTTTACATTAGAGGTTTCGGCAATTATGGTAATTTTATCTTTAAAAAATAAAGATATTTTTTCTCGCACCATTTTTCTAATCGTACTTTCATCATCGATAATAATAGCTCTAATCATATAATTATTTAATTCGGTACGGAATTTTGAATGAAACTTCAGTTCCGTTAGGTTTTATACTTTTAAATTTCACATTACTTTTAGACAAAATTAAGACTATTTCTTGTATTAATTTAATAGATGCCGAATATGCCTTATTATCAACACTCGAAATACCACAACCATTATCTTTAATAAGACAATGAATAAAATTACCATTCAGTATAAGAAAAACATCTATTTTCCCTAAATAATCAATATTTCTAAATCCATGTTTAATGGCATTTTCAACAAACGGTTGTAAAAGCATTGGCGGAATATGATATAATTCTAAATCATCAAAATTAGCTAGGTTAATATTATATACGAATTTAGTATCAAATCGTAATTTTTGTAAATCTAAATATTTAGTTAATACTTCTATTTCTTTTTCGATTTGTACATAATCTTCCATAGAATTTTCAAGGGTTAAACGTAATAATCTTGAAAATTTTAATAAATATTGGTCTGCAAGTTTTGTGTCTTTATAAATTAAATCTTGAATATTTATTAAAATATTGGAAGTAAAATGTGGGTTCATTTGCGATCTAAAAAGTCGCTGTTTCATAAAAATCTTATTCTTTGTAAATTCTACTTTTTTATGTCTAAAAAATAGTATTGTAAATAATAAACCTAAACCGAGACTTAAAAATAATAACAATTGATTTCTCTTGAGGTTTATTTTTTCAATAGTATGTTTTTGATTGGATATTAGTAATTCTTTTTCTTTTAAATTCGACTCTTTTAGTGCAATAAAATCTTTATTAATTCTGTTTTTTTTTTCTTTTAGTATATAATTCGATAATGAATCGTATTCTCTTTTAACAAGATTAAAATCTTTATTGGTTTTAAAAGACAATTCTAATCTATTTAATAGGTCTATATTTATTAATTCAGTATCCGTATGTTTTTTAAAAATTTTAACAGAGTCTAAATACTGTTTTGCCAACTTGTATTTTTTTAATTTTATTAGAGATTCTGCTGTTTTTTCATAACTTAAATTTTTTAGATATATATCGTCTTCAAAAGGAGATTTTTTAATAAAATTAATAGATTTTAAATAATTGGTATATGCTCTTTTATAGTTTTTATTTTTAAAATTAATTTCGGCATAATTATAAAAAATTTGATGTTTTAAGTAGAAATTCTCTTGAGAATTAATATCTAATTTAGATAAACTATCTAACAAATTAATGGATAGTTTTTTATTGTTTAAGTAATTGTAATTAATTTTTGCTTGAAAAATCAAACCGTTTATTAAATTAACCGTATCTTTTATTAAAATATAATTTTCAATCGCTTTTTTATTAAAATATAAACTTGTATCGTATTTTTTTAAGTCAAAATATACACTTTGCTTATAATCATTAACGTAAGCTAAATATTTGTAATTATTTTTTTGTGAAATAATAAGTTTTTCAAACTTATTTAATGCTCCCAAAACATTTAAAAAGTCATTATTATTAAAATACGATTCGATTAAAAAGCGATGGTAAACTTTTTCTCTTTTGCGTGTAATACTATCTTTAGAATAAGATATGGCTTTATTGTAATAATATAAACTAGAATCTTTGTTTTTTATACCGCTAAAATAATAACCATATAAAAAATTATTTTCTGCTTTAATGGTATCTACTGTAGTATTAGTAATTATTTTTTTGGCTTGTTTTATATAATATAACAGTGAATCTTTATTTTTTATCGCTTTTCGATGAAGAGTATTAATTTTTTTTGAATTAACATTGTTACTTCGGTTGCTTTTGCAGGAGATGATAAAAATTAGAAGATAAATAATTACTTTTATTTTATTCATTACATTTTTTATAAAAATAATTTTTAGTTTTTGAAGTTATTAAATACTAAGTTACAATTTTTTTAAATAAAATCATTAAAATACCAGCTCTAAAAAGCATCCAAACAGTAAAAGCGATCCAAATAGCGTAGAGTTTTAAATGAAAAAAATCGGCAATTAAAAGCGCAGGTACAAAACCAAGAAATGTAGCTACAATCAAAGTATTTCTTAAGGTTACAGCTTTAGCAAGACCTTTAAAAATACCATCGTAAACAAAAGCAACAGCATTAATAGGTTGCATTAGAATAACAATCCAAAAAACACTATAAAATGCCTCTAAAACAGCAATATCATCTGTAAAAAGAGTACCAAAAGGTTTGTAAAAAATAAAACAAATACCACCTAAAATAAAAGCAATTACGATGGTATATTTCACTAAATCTTTACTTAATAAAAACATTTTTTTATAATTATTCTCACCAAGTAATTTTCCAGAGACAATATTACCAACACTAGCATAACCATCCATAAAAAATGCAAAAAACAACCAAATTTGAAAAGCAATAGTTTGTGCAGCAATATAAGAATCACCATATTTTGTGGCATACCTATTTGCTAAAAATAAGGCAAAATTTAACGATAAGGCACGAACAAATAAATTAAGACTAAGCAGTAATAAACGAATAATTTCTTTATTAAAAGGAAGTGTAAATTTTAAAGAAAAAGGCGTTTTCTTTAAAAGTAATATTAAAGATAAAATAGCCATAATAATTTGTGCAATAACACTAGCAATTGCAGCTCCTTTAACATGTAAAGGATTAATAAATCCTTCAATACCATAAACCAAGATTAAATCTAATACAACATTTAAAACGGCGCCAACAATACTAATTAACATTGGATAGTATGTGTTTTGTAAACCTCTAAAAACACCAAAAACAGAAAAAGTAAATAAAGTAAAAGGCAAACCAATAGCTCTAATTTTATAATAAGAAACCGCATAATCTAAAATTAAGCCTTCGGCATTATACATTTTAAAAATGGCAGTAATAAATCCAACAGTAAGTATGTAAATACCAATACTAAGTAAAACATTAATTGCAATGATTTGAGCAGGTAAAGAACCAATTTCATTTAGTTTTTTAGCACCTAAATATTGGGAAACAATAGCAGAAATAGCAGAACGAGTTTGCGCTAAAATCCAAAACAAACCAGATAAAAAAGAACCAGCAATACCAACAGCAGCTAAAGCTTCAACAGCATTAAATTCTAAATTCCCAACAATAGCAGTATCTGTAATAGAAAGCAATGGTTCTGCAATACCTGCAATAATTGCAGGTATTGCAAGTTTATTAATTCTTTTAAAACTTATTTTTGCATCCATAATTAAGATACGAAAGTAAACTTTAATTGGCAATCAAGAAATAAATAAAAGTTTTTAAAACCGAAAGATATAGGTGCTTTATGTAACAAAAACATAAAAAGTATGTATTGGTTTTTTATTTAGGTTTGGAAAATAAGAATACTTTTTGTAGTTTTATCCTGCTATGAAAATCTTACACTTTATTCCAACAGTGCTTACTGTATTACTTAGTATTGGTATCCTTTTTGGATATTATATACCAATAAAACCTACTGTAATAATAGGTTTATTAGGAAGCGTTTTATTCCTTTTAATTTTTATTTATTGGCAAACAAATAAATCATACAAATACAATTATAAGTTTAATTTTGTTGGCTATTTTTTATTTTCCCTTATCGGAATTAGTGCCGTTTCTGTACAAAATAGTAGGTTTCAAAAAAAACATTACAGTAATTTTGAAACGAAAAACAAGCGTATCGTTTTAGTCGTAACAAAACAATTAAAATCTAACCAATATTACCATAAGTATGAAACTAAAATAATACAAATAGAACAAAAAAAAGCAATAGGAAGAATCTTATTAAATACAAGGATTGACAGTACAAAAAGTAAATTAAAAGTAGGAGATAAAATACTAGTAAAATCCAAATTAAAACCGATCAATAAACCGTTAAATTTATACCAATTTAATTATAAAAAGTATTTAGAAAAACAACAAATACATCATCAAATTACAAGTACAACTAAAGAAATAATCCCGCTTTCAAAATCGCAACTAACATTACATAAAATCGCATTTAATATAAGAGAGAAGATAAATAAATCACTAGCAAAATATCCGTTTAAAAAAGAAGAGATAGCAATAATTAACGCTTTATTGTTAGGACAACGTCAAGAAGTTTCAAAAGAATTGTTGCAAAGTTATGCTGGAGCAGGAGCAATGCATATTTTGGCAGTTTCTGGACTTCATATAGGCATATTATTATTACTACTAAATATACTTTTAAAACCGATAGAATTACTTAAAAACGGCAAACCTATAAAATTAATTCTGATAGTAATATTACTATGGATTTATGCATTAATAGCAGGATTTTCATCGTCTATAATTAGAGCAGTAACAATGTTTACAGCAATTGCAATAGGAATGTTATCTAATAAAAAGACAAATACATTACATAATTTATTTATATCCTTATTTTTCTTACTTTTAATACATCCACTTTACCTTTTTAATGTCGGATTTCAATTGAGTTATGTAGCCGTTTTTTCAATTGTATATTTCTATCCATTGTTTCTCCAATTTTGCAATCCCAAACAATGGATTTTAAAAAAAATATGGCAATTATTAGCAATTTCATTTTCAGCACAACTAGGCGTTTTACCAATTAGTTTGTATTATTTTCATCAGTTTCCAAGTTTATTTTTCATTACAAGTTTGGTCATAATTCCTTTATTGGGATTTATTTTAGCATTTGGAGTTCTCGTTATCTTATTAGCAACATTAGGCATATTACCACAAATTCTAGCAAAAACATTCGGATTAATCATATATAATATGAACGCATTTATTCGTTTTATATCCAAACAAGAAACTTTTTTATTTGAGCAAATAAACTACTCAATCTTACTATTAATAACGTCTTACTTAATTATTATTTTTGGATTTCGTTACTTAAAACATCCAAGTTTTAAAAAGTTAGGTTTTGCTTTATTCGGAATTGTATTATTTCAAACAGTATTAATCTACGAAAAATGGCAGCGTCAAAAAACGAAAGAAGTACTAATAATCCATAAAAATAAAGAAACCATATTAGTAAATAGAAAAGGAGAAAAAGCAACAGTTTATAGTAGTTTAGATAGTATTTCTTCGGTAAAAAATAAAGCATTACAAGATTACAAAATAGGAATAGGTAATTTAGAGTATACCTATAAAACCATAAAGAATATATACCAAATAAATACACAGAACTTACTAATTATAGATAGTTTGGAAGTATATAAAATTACAAAATTACAACCAGAAATAGTACTGTTAAGGCAATCGCCAAAGATAAATTTAGAACGATTAATACGTAGACTAAAACCAAAAATTATTATTGCAGATGCTTCCAATTATAAAAGTTACAAAAAGCAATGGCAAAAAACCTGTTTAAAAAACAAGATACTATTTTATAACACTTCTAAAGATGGTGCTTTTCGGATTTCAAATTAAATAATATTGTTATATTTTAGCCAATACTTACGAAATAAAATCGTTTAGTTTATAAAGAAATACCAATGAAAAAAATAATATTTATATTATTTATCGTCGCATCTTGTGCAAAACAAGAGAATATATTGCCAACAAATAACATAAATTATTTGTTTAAAGATGGCTTTGAAACACAAGAAAATGATTTAATGGAATTATTTCCAAGTAGAGGAAATAGATGGACTAGAATACAACAAGTAAATCCAGATGGTGTAGAAAACGAAATAGAAATAGAAAGCAATCGTGTCTTGGAAGGAAATAACTCTTTACGAATTTATGCAAAAGCCTCCAATAGTACCTTATCAAAAATGGATATAGAAAAAGAGGGTTTTAAAGCCTCAGAAGGAGCAATCGTTAGAATGGAAGCTAATTTTTATATTGCAACAACAGAAAATTTAGAGAACCTTTTACTAATCGATATCGAATGTTGTTCGTGTTGGGATCCAACAGTTTCCGACAATAAATGTCCAGGAGTACGATTAATGATAAAAACAGACGGTTTTTTAACTATAGAAAGAAGTAAGATTTTAGGAACAACAATCTTACAAACCAATATGGCTTTCCCAAGAAATGAATGGGTAAATATAATATGGGAAATGAAATTATCGCCAAATAACGATGGAATAAACAAACTATTTATTAATAACCAAGAAGTAATAGGGAACAGTCTCAAAACTTGTGGGATTTTTATATTTAGGCAAATAATTTTTGTAATCTAAACATGAAGAAATCCACTTTTCTGACTCCTCTTAATTGTGTTCTAAACCCTTTTATTTTAGCATTAAAA
>Ga0256840_1002827_pt1 | contig 14851 bp, 12 predicted proteins | sample 355202metaG_FD_185969 | JGI IMG/M metagenome (GOLD analysis project Ga0256840, IMG submission 185969) | Hydrothermal vent microbial communities from Mid Atlantic Ridge, Atlantic Ocean - 355-202 | ecosystem: Environmental > Aquatic > Marine > Hydrothermal vents | place: Atlantic Ocean: Mid...
CTGGGTAACCACAGGGGGTCTACCCACGGAAATTGACTTAATCATTTTGACACAAATTAATCAACTCACCATTCAACACTTTCGAAACTGTCAGCAAATCCAGTGTGAACTGAGCTGTGGATTAAACTTAATTATCGGTGACAATGCCGCCGGAAAAACCTCCGTTATTGAAGCCATCTGGGTACTTGCAACAGGTCGATCTTTTCGAACCGCTAAATCTCAGCACCTTATCCAACATCAACAAACGGCACTCACCGTTTTTACCCAAGTCGCTTCTAGCCATTCCGCGAATCACCAATATCGCCTAGGCATTCAAAAAAGCCCACAACACACTCAGCTCCGTATAAATGGTGAAAATACATCATCTCAATCTACCATCGCGCAACACCTTCCCGTGCAACTTCTCACCCCAGAAAGCCATAAACTCCTCGAAGATGGACCCAAAGCACGTCGTCAATTTATGGACTGGGGCTGCTTTCACCAATCGCCTGATTTTATGCCGCTATGGCGTAGCTATCAAAGAGCCCTTAAACAACGTAATCAAGCGCTCAAAAAACGCCTCCCTAAAGCTCAGGTGCAACTGTGGGATCAAACGCTGGTTGAAAATGCGCTCAAAATAGACCAAATACGTCAGCGCTATTTAGAAGATTTAACCCCCTACTTAGTCACTTTTTGCCAAGCACTCATGCCAGAGCTGAGCGACCAAGTGATCTGCCAATACCGTGCTGGCTGGCCTAAAAACACAGAAGATTTAATGGCACTTTATAGCCTTAACTTTGATAAAGAGCGTGCATTAGGCCACACCCAATATGGGGCACACCGAGCCGATATTCGTTTTAAGTTTTCAGGGATAGAAGCTATTAATACCTTGTCTCGTGGGCAACAAAAGCTCTTTGTCTGTGCCTTGCTACTGGCACAAGCCAGTCTCCATGAAAAAACCCTGCAAGAACCTGTCATCATGCTCATTGATGATCTACCTGCCGAGCTTGATGAGACGCATCGCTTAAAGCTACTCGAACTACTGCAACTCTTAAAAATACAACATATTATTACCAGTACCTCTCAATCTCTCATTCCTATATTAAATCCAAAGAGCACCCATATTTGGCAAATTCATGCGGGAGTACTCACTCGAAAGACTTAGAAACGACTGCCTATTTTTGCTACACTAAATTCCTCCAGTGAATGGTAAAAAGGACCCTCTTTGTGAACCAAATAAACGACCCCAACGCTCCAGAACTCAATACCACCCTTCCAATGATTATCTATGCACTGTATCTTGCAAACCTCATGGTTCCATTGACCGCCTTAGTTGGCGTTATCATGGCCTATGTTAATAAAAGCGATGAATCTAATTTTTTACAATCCCACTATCAATTCCAAATCCGTACCTTCTGGATCGGTCTGCTCTACCTCATCGTTGGCGGAATACTCACCCTTATCCTAGTCGGTTGGCTCGTCTTACTCTTTTATGTTATCTGGCTCATTATTCGCTGTGTCAAAGGGTTTAAATACCTCAGCAACCAACAAGCGATTCCCAACCCAACCAGCTGGATGTTTGGCTAAACCTACTCTCCGTTCGTCGCTCTGCATTTACATCACATTTATGGTAGAATTGCCTGTCTAAATTTAGCCCTCAAAACAATTGAGGCTCGCTCTTTCGAGCCAGCCTCCTTAAAAGAAATCGAGTTTTATGTCTGAAGAAACACTATACGATTCCTCCTCCATCACGGTTCTAAAAGGCTTAGATGCCGTTCGTAAACGCCCTGGGATGTACATTGGTGACACCGACGATGGGTCTGGCCTACACCACATGGTGTTTGAAGTGGTTGATAACGGCATCGATGAAGCGTTGGCCGGTCACTGTGATAAGGTCGTGGTGACCATTCACACCGATGGCTCCGTTTCCGTTACCGATAATGGTCGTGGTATTCCCGTTGATCTTCATGAAGAAGAGGGTGTATCCGCTGCCGAAGTCATTATGACGGTACTGCATGCGGGGGGTAAATTTGATGATAACTCCTATAAAGTCTCTGGTGGACTACACGGGGTAGGCGTCTCAGTTGTTAACGCACTGTCTCAAAAACTCTACCTTATTATTAAACGTGATGGTCAAATCTGGAAGCAGTCTTACACCCACGGTGTACCGGATGCACCTATGGCCGCCGTTGGACCGACCGAAGAGACCGGAACTGAAATACGTTTCTTACCCAGTACCGAGACCTTTACCAATGTTGAATTTAACTTCGACTACCTGTTAAAACGCCTAAGAGAGCTCTCTTTCTTAAACTCCGGTGTTCGTATTGAACTGCAAGACAAACGCGATGACCGTCATGAAATTTTTCAGTTTGACGGCGGTATTAAGGCATTCGTAGATTACATCAATACCAATAAACCCCTTGTTAACGAAAAGGCCTTCTATTTCAGCACCGTAAAAGACGATATTACCGTTGAAGTCGCCATGCAGTGGTCAGAAACCTATAAAGAGTCGATTTTCTGCTTTACCAACAACATTCCACAACGTGATGGTGGAACACACATGTCAGGATTTAGAGCCGCCTTAACGCGCTCCATGAACTCCTATGCAGAAAGTTCAGGTCTTGCTAAAAAATATAAAATTACCACCGTCTCTGGAGACGATGCACGAGAAGGGCTAGCCGCAGTTATTTCGGTAAAAGTGCCCGATCCTAAATTTTCATCACAAACCAAAGACAAATTAGTCTCTTCTGAAGTCAAAAGTGCTGTTGAAACAGCAATGAATGAGAAACTCTCAGAATACCTGTTAGAAAACCCTAAAGAAGCACAAGCCGTTTTCGGCAAAATTGTCGATGCCGCCCGAGCGCGTGAAGCCGCCCGTAAAGCGCGTGAAATGACACGCCGAAAAGGTGCACTGGATATTGCTGGCTTGCCCGGAAAACTCGCCGATTGCCAAGAGAAAGATCCTGCGCTCTCTGAACTCTACTTAGTGGAGGGTGACTCCGCGGGTGGCTCCGCCAAACAAGGACGTGACCGCCGTACTCAAGCGATTTTACCGCTGAAAGGTAAAATTCTAAACGTCGAAAAAGCGCGTTTCGATAAAATGCTTGCCTCGGCAGAGGTCGGTACCCTTATCACAGCATTAGGCTGTGGTATTGGTGAAGAGTACAACCTCGAAAAACTGCGTTATCACCGCATTATCATCATGACCGATGCCGATGTCGATGGTTCACACATTCGAACCTTACTATTAACCTTCTTCTACCGCCAATACCCAGAGCTGGTCGAAAAAGGTTATATCTATATTGCCCAACCGCCTCTTTATAAAGTCAAAAAAGGTAAGCAAGAGACCTACCTAAAAGATGATTCTGAATTGGAAGGGTATCTACTGCAAACGGCCATTAATAATGCCGCATTATGGACGGAAGATGGTGCGCCAAGTATTCATGGTATTGCCTTAGAAAACTTAGCTAAAAGTTATTTTAAAACCCAACATGTCATTAAGCGTTTAGGTCGTCGCTACAATCCTATTTTCTTAGAAATGATGATTGATCACCCTGCGATTACATTAGACACCTTAAATGACTTTGATGCCTTAACGGAGTGGGTCAAGCAATTCTCACCACACCTAAAAGCCAATGGTGAACAAAACAAAGTGGAGTACCAGCTAACCGTTGAGCCTGCTAGCGAATTAGACAGCACAGGAAAGTTTCAAATTCGTTTACAGCAGCGTGAGCATGGTACCTTAAGTTCTCAAGTATTTGATGCAGAATTCTTTGCATCAAAAGACTTTGAACAGATTGTTACCCTAGGCCAAGCACTGCAAGGCCTGTTAAGTGAAAGCGCTTATATTCAGCGTGGTGAGAAAAAACAATCGGTTTCTAGTTTTAAAGAAGCCATTGAGTGGTTATTCCACGAAGCCAAGCGTGGTCAAAATATTCAGCGTTATAAAGGTCTAGGTGAGATGAACCCAGAACAACTTTGGGAAACCACCATGAATGCCGAAGCACGCCGCTTACTGCAAGTAACCATTCGAGATGCCATTACCGCAGACCAAGTATTTACCACCCTTATGGGCGATGAAGTAGAGCCACGTCGAGCCTTTATTGAGTCCAATGCATTACAAGTTGAAAACTTGGATGTCTAAACAGCCACAAAAAGTTTTTTGAAATATAGGCGATTTTAGTTTCTAATATCGCTCATCAAAACAGAAACATTTAAAAATTCAGAAAATACACTGAGTTTATAAACCATTTTTTAAAATTTAAATTTTTAGGAGACAACTCTATGTCAGTACAACACCCTATCGTCGCCGTTACCGGATCTTCTGGAGCAGGAACATCCTTTGTAAAACGTGCCGTAGAAACTATTTTTGACCGTGAAAACTTAAAAGTTGCTGTGATTGAAGGCGACAGCTTTCACAAATACACACGTAAAGAGATGCGTGAAAAAGTGGCTGAATCTAAAAAAAATGGTGGCAAACCATTAACGCATTTTTCAGAGCACGCAAACGAGTTCCAAAAGCTAGAAGAGCTCTTTGCCTCTTACAAAGAGACAGCAACAGGTAAAAAACGTTACTACCTCCACAGTGAAGAAGAGGCCGCTGAGCATAATGCCCGCTTAGGCACCAATTTAGAGCCTGGTGAATTTACTCCTTGGGAAGAGATTGAACCTGATACTGATATCCTATTTTACGAAGGCCTACACGGCGCCGTAAAACGTAAAGATCATGGTCCGAAAGAGGGGATGTACGACGTAGCACAACATGTTGATCTAGGTATCGGTGTTGCACCCGTTATTAACATCGAGTGGATGCAAAAAATCTACCGTGATACGTCAGAGCGTCCGTATACCGTTGCACAAGTACGTGACACCATCATGGAGCGTATGGATGACTACATTGAGTACATCGTGCCACAATTTCACCGTACCGATGTTAACTTCCAACGTGTCCCCTTAATTGACACCTCTGATCCATTCTCAACCCAAGCTGAAACTGCGACCATGGGACCTGCACCAGAAGATTCCTTAATCATCACCCATGTACGCCATGATGAAGTGGATCTATCTACCATCGTCGATAAAATCGAAGGCGCTTGGTTACAAAACCCACACACCATGATCTGTTCTGGTACGCACATGGTGAAAGCAATGGATATTATTATGACGCCAATTATCCAAAAGCTCATTGCTAAAAAACGTGCTGCAATGGCGGCATTAGAGAAATAAGACCACTCTCTAAAGCAATACCAAACAAAACCCGCAAATAATCGCGGGTTTTTTTATGTCTATTCAACCACCTAAACTGAACGTATTATTCAAGCTAAAAACTAACGAACCACCGCTAAAGTCGCTTCTAGCTGAACACTTTTTTCCAATAAGGCTTCCATTTTCAACTTTACTTTATCAATATCTACCGCATTGAGCGGTCTATTTGCAATAAGTTTAGCGGATATATAAAGCGTATCACCATTACGAACCTTAACCTCCTTGACTTCAATACCATCTACTTTCCAACCTTCTAGGGTATAAATAACCCCCTGTTCTTTGACCATGGTGTTGTAAGATAAGACTAAAGGAACACTGACCATAACAACCAGCAATGACAGCACCAATAACCCCTTTTTTGCTAAATAGAATGGACTAAAGCCCATTATTAAAAAAGTAGCGGCCGCGGCGAGTACAATGCCCATTAAGTTGGTGATAAAGAGTAAAAAGGCACCCGAAAAAACCTGCCAGTCTAACCAGCCAATACCAATACCCGTTACGGCTAGAGGAGGCACAAGGGCGACAGCAATGGCAACGCCTGCTAAGCTTTTTGCGACCTCTGAACGCGCACTGGCATAAGCCGCAGCGATTCCTGAAATAATGGCAACGCCTAAGTCCAATAAAGTGGGGCTTAAACGTGCGCCAATTTCAGCGTTAATGGTATGCAAAGGCACTAATAAACTTAACAGCGTACCAAAGAATATCGCCAATGCTACCCCAGTTACTAAGGTTTTAAGGCTAACTTTAATAAACTCAGAATTTTGTCGTAACACACCCATCGATAACGAGATAATAGGCGACATAAGCGGGGCTAAAATCATTGCACCAATAATAACGGGGGCAGAGTTGGCAAATAACCCAACGGTGGCCAATAAAGTGGAGAGCACCATCAAAACCAAATAAGACTGGGAGGCTTGAGCATTCTCCGATAAGGTCACAAAGGTCTCTTTCACTTCTTCTAAATCAGCATGGTGTATCCATGGCAGCTGCCGATTAACAAGCTCTTTAATGGATTTCCCTTTGGGCAACCCTGAAATTTTGACCGCCTCTTTTGGCTCTTGGGAACTCTGTTTTTCAGGCAGCTTGGTATTACAGACTTGCAGAACCTCTTTTTTAAGGTAAACCAATACCTCTTGACGACTGAATGGCTGACCATCAACACGATACTCAATCGGTTCCTCTGCCGTAATGGTTAGGGATTCTGTTTTTATGTGCCCTAAATAGCTGGGTAAATTTCCTTTTGTTGAGCCACGAGCAAAGAAACGATTAAACAAAAAATAGATCATCTCAAAGATACTTCTTGGTGCAAGAATCAGTCCATTTACGCTTGAATCATCTTGTGGTTCATGCGGCACCAGCCGTTTAGTAAAATCACTGTTTTCAATCCGATACACAATGGTAATACCGAGTGCAGCGGTGTGAACTACTTTTTGTTTTTTTGTTTCTAACTGATAAGCCTGTAAACGTACTTGACCGACTTTAAAAATCATAATCATTAAGTGCTTCAGTTTGCTCCATACCCCTTCGTCTAACTGTGCGGCAGCTTTCATGGACTCTGAATTACCCAGTATCACGGCATTTAAAACAAGCTGATCATTGCAATACAATAAATCCGTAGCGATAGATTTTTCCGCCTCAAAAATATTAATAACAGCTTCTTTTGTTTTTTTAGCCACTAAAAAATTTCGTCTGGCTTTGGTCATCTCTGGGTGTGGAAGAAATCCAATTTGCCACTGTTTACTTGCTGCAATCGGTAAAAACGAATACAGGGCTTCATCTCCTAACCAAAGCAGTACTCGTGACTGTTCAACTAATGAAGGCAGTGACTCTTCAGAATAGGCTTGATATTCACAGGGGTAATCTTGTAGCAACGGTTTTACCTCTCGTTCAAACAGCTCCTCCTGTGCTGAATCGTACAAAACAGTGCACACATCCATATAAAATACCCTTTAAACTCAACTTAAAATTAATGCTACAAATTACTTACACACTAAATTAGAACATAAAAAAACCCACGATCACGTGGGTTTTTTCAAAAAATGAAACGATACTCTTAAAAACGATAAGTAATACCTGCCTGTAAAACAGGTAAAAAATCATAATCGGCTAAATCATCTTTCAATCGCTGCTCTTCTGCGTCTAATGCCGCACGAACCGTTGGATCAGTTGAAACATCATACACTGTTCCACCTTGTGTTACGGTACCAGAACCATTTAATGACACATTGGCTGTACCCGTAAAGATCATACCAATCTCAAAAAGAGCCCCCCAACCCGCAGCAGGAGAGTGTCCCCAACCTAAGGTTAACATGGGTGCACTATCCCAATCCACCACACCATTTAACGCTAAATTAGCAGAGGCATCATAGGTCTCACCACCAATCGTTACTTGACCAGATACATTTTGATAAGAATCCGCAGTAATTTCAAAATTGTTAATCGCATAGCCAGCTGATAAAAAGAAATTACCCCCCATTGGACGATAATCAACTACTAAACGATGAATACCACCGTCCGCTTCTACCGTATAATCAACTTCGGTACCCGCTCCATTATCTGTTTCACTCAATCCCATTCCCGATGACAAAGCACCGCGGACACTAAAAGAGTCACTCAGTGGATAGGTCATCTCTAAGGTAGGTCCTGAAAACAGACCGTAATTAATTCCCACCCCTACATTTTCAAGTGAATTCGCGGATGCGGACAGTGACGCTGTCGCTGCCACAAAGATTGCGGCTGATAATACTTTTTTTTTCATTTTTTATACCCCTAAGGTTAAGAACAAAAACTCTCTATTTTTCGACGATCACGCTTGGTAGGTCGGCCTGCGCCTTTTTCACGATAGCCTACCAACGCCATGTCGGCCGTTGGTTTGCGCTGGTTCAGTACTTCGTTGTCCAGTTGATATAAGGTCTCCGCTTGTTCCACAGAACCTCGTTTATCATGAACCGCTAATACCGTAATTTCCACTTGACGATGCACTTGCGTAATCTCAAGTGTATCCCCCACCATCAAGGTTTTACTGGGTTTGGGTTTTGAACCATTTAACGACACTTTTCCGCCCTTAATCGCCTCGAGTGCCACGCCTCGGGTTTTAAAAAACCGAGCCGCCCAAAGCCATTTATCAACACGCAGTTTGTCCATAATACTGGATTACCCAAATAATTAAATAAGTGTTTTTAACCAGTCTTGTGGTGTTAAATAGTCATAAATTTTGGCTTCTTCTGTTCCTGGCTCTGGCTGATAGTCATACTTCCACGTCGCCAAAGGGGGCATAGACATTAAGATCGACTCGGTGCGTCCGCCCGTCTGTAAGCCAAAAATAGTACCACGGTCAAACGCCAAATTAAATTCCGCATAACGACCACGGCGATACAGTTGAAAGTCGCGTTGACGCTCACCATAAGCCATCTCTTTGCGTGCCGCCACAATGGGACGATACGCGGTAATATAGTGATTACCGACCGACTGCATAAACTCAAAACACTTATCAAAATCCCAGCCAAAAGTGCTTTCGTTTAAATCATCATAAAACAGTCCACCCACACCACGGGTTTCATTGCGGTGTTTTAAATAGAAGTATTCATCACACCACTTTTTATATTTTGGATAAATTTCGTCTCCAAACGGGTCACACGCGGCCTTGGACTCTTTATGCCAATGCACAATATCCTCATCTACTGGATAATAAGGCGTTAAATCAAAGCCACCCCCAAACCACCAAACAGGCGCTTCACCCTCTTTTTCTGCCACAAACAGACGAACATTGGCATGAGAGGTCGGTACATAAGGGTTGTGCGGATGAATCACCAACGACACACCCAATGCCTGAAACGAGCGTCCTGCTAACTCAGGACGATGTGCGGTCGCTGAAGGCGGTAAATTCTTTCCTCTCACATGTGAAAAGTTTACCCCCCCTTTTTCAATGACCTTACCACCTTCCATCACACGCGTACGTCCACCACCCGTAAGCCCCATAACACCCTCTTCTCCGGCGCGTTCCCACTCATCGACAATAAAATCTTTGCCACCATCTTCCGCTGCCAACTGCTGACAGATATCTTCTTGAAGCCCTAATAAATACGCTTTTACTGCTTGAATGTTGATATTAACGTCTGACATGCTCTATCCCTTTTATTTTAGTCTTGGTATTCTAGTATTAAATGCGTTTCTTTGCATAGCTGATAACCCTTAATCTTTTTATGGACACCTAAATAACTGTGGATTTAAATCAAATTTATTACTTTGTCACCATTATCGAATGTGGCAGCTACACTAAAGCCGCGCAACGGCTCTCATTGTCAAAGTCCACATTGTCACGCCATATTCAAACCTTAGAAAATCGAGTACAAACCCGACTGCTGCACCGCTCTACTCGACAAATAAAATTAACCAAAGCGGGAGAGCAATTTTTTAATCACTGTTTACCCCTCATTACCCATCTACAAAATGCCCACAGCCAAACCAGTCAATACCACAAAGACATTACAGGGCATTTACGCATTACCATGCCCCCTGAGTTTGCTACCGGGTTTTTAAGTGAAGTACTGCCCAAGTTTTTAGACCAACACCCCAATATTAAAATTGAACTGGATTTAAGCACACACAATCAAGATTTAATTTCACAAGGATTTGATCTTGCCATTCGTATTGGCGAACTCGAAGACTCCAGCTACATTGCCAAACGCATTGCAACCGCAAAAATGGGGCTGTACGCCAGCCCAATCTATCTACTTTCTCACGAAGCCCCACGCAATATTGAAGAAATTAATCAGCATAAAAACATTATCATCAACGTCACCAACGGCTACCTTTCGTTAAAAGGGTCAGAGCCAATCTTGATTGATAACTACCAACTCGCCAGTAATAGCATGGCCTTAAACAAGCAATTATGCATTGGGGCACAAGGCCTAACTGTTCTACCCGATATACTGTGTGAAGCCGACATTAAGTCAGGGCAACTGGTCAAGTTACTGCCCGAGACCCCCTTTGAACACCCCAATATTTACGCCGTTTACCCGAGTCGAATCCACCCGACCAAAGCGCTTACCACCTTAATTGAGTTTATTGCCGATGAATTGTCTAAGTTGGATGGCCTAAATTGATCGCACAGAATGACCCATAATAAAATTGTACTCACTCAAATTCAAACCCCCTTTGGCGAATTGCTGGCGGGCGCAACCCGTCAAGGTATTTGTCTGTTGGAGTTTACCGATACCGATCGAGTGGAGATGCAACTGTCACGCTTACAAAAAGATTATCGGTTAAACGGCTCAGAAGGCGATAGTCCTTTTTTTGCCTTACTAAACCAGCAACTTCAAGCCTATTTTTCAGGCCATCTCACGCAATTTGATCTGCCTCTGGATATTCGGGGCACGCCTTTTCAACAGCAAGTTTGGCGCGCACTGCAAACAATTCCTTATGGTGAAACCCGTAGCTACCAAGAACAGGCAGATGCCATTCAAAATCCAAAAGCGGTTAGAGCGGTCGCCAATGCCAATCGTAATAACCGAATCAGTATTCTCATTCCTTGCCATCGAGTGATTGGTAAAGATGGCAGTATGACGGGTTATGGTGGTGGAATTTGGCGCAAAGAATTTTTACTGAACTTAGAAAAAGGGAGGGGGTAAAAATTTAACCATCTATTTTAGATCACCGTAGGGGCAAGCCCCTGTGGTTGCCCTGTTCTATATATGAAACAATGTGTTGATAAATTAATGTACTCACCACCCCGTCCATCCCGTAAGATAGAGAGTCTATTTTTTATCAAGCTTTGGAAGTTCTGATGCAGCCCTCTTTGATTCAAGCCTATACCTTAAAACTCATTCAGTTTCGCTGGTGGGTGATTTTACTCTCTTTTCTGATCGCGCTACTGATTGCCAGTGGCGCGAAAAACCTTACCTTTGATACCGACTATCGAGTGTTTTTCAGTGATGAAAACCCTGAACTACTCGCCTTTGAGAAGCTACAAGACACCTACAGCAAAGAGGACAATATCCTCATTGCGCTGACCCCAAAAGGGGGCAACCTTTTTACTGCCGAAAACCTTGTCGCCGTGGAGTGGTTAACCGAACAAGCGTGGCAAATCCCCTACTCCAGCCGTGTTGATTCCATTAGTAACTACCAATATACCTATGCGGAAGAGGATGACTTAATTGTTGAAGACTTAGTGTATCAAGCCGAAAATCTAAGCCAAACCGAGCTGGATCGAATTCGAAAAATTGCTCTGTCCGAACCCCGTTTAGTGCACTCGTTAATTAATGAAGCGGGTACCGTCACGGGCATTAATATCATTAACCAGTTCTCACAACAAAACCAAACCGAAACCCCCGAGGCGGTCTATTTTACGCGCGACCTCATTGAGGAGTTTAAAACCAAATACCCGCAATTTGAAGTACACGCCAGTGGGATTACCATGCTCAACCACGCCTTTACCGAGGCCAGCATGGTCGATATGGGTACACTCATCCCGCTGATGTACCTGTTTATTTTTATTATGCTCTTGGTGCTGCTTAAATCGTTCTCCTCTCTGATGGGGATTATTTTTGTCATCGCCTTCTCCATTACCACCGCCATGGGAATGGCGGGTTGGTTTGGCATTGCACTCACGCCCCCTTCCGCCTCCGCTCCCACCATTATCATGACCTTGGCGGTCGCCGACAGTGTTCACTTTTTAATCTCCATGCTCGCCTTAATGAAACGCGGTTACAGTAAAAATGATGCCATTGTCGAGAGTATGCGCATTAACATTGGTCCCATTTTCTTAACCAGCATTACCACAGCCATTGGCTTTTTAGCAATGAACGCCAGTGATGCGCCCCCTTTTCATGATCTTGGCAACATCACAGCTGTCGGCGTTATGTTTGCCTTTTTATTCACCGTCATTTTCTTACCCGCTTGGATCTCCGCGCTACCCGTTCAGGTGAAAGTGAAACAAGACTCTGATCAAAAAGACACCATGGCCAAACTGGCCGATTTTGTCATTAAACGCCAAAAACCCCTCTTTTGGGGCAACACCATTATGATTGTCTTTTTTGCCGCGATGATTCCAAACATGGTCATAGACGATAACTTTGTCGAATACTTTGATGAATCGGTGCAATTTAGAGAGGACTCCGATTATGTCATCGACAATCTAACCGGCATTAGCATGGCGTTTTATTCAGTTGAGTCGGGCGAGCCACAAGGGATTAATCACCCTGAATTTTTAGCCAATATTGCCCAGTTTCAAGACTGGCTCGAGGCGCAACCAGAGGTGGTGCACGTCAACAGCATTGCCGATACCTTAAAACGGCTCAACCAAAACCTTCATGGTGATGATCCCGCTTGGTACAAAATGCCGGAGCAACAAGACTTAGCGGCACAATATTTACTGCTGTACGAAATGTCACTGCCCTACGGTTTGGATCTGAATAACCAAATCAATGTTGATAAATCGGCGACCAAAATTGCGGTCACACTCGACAACTTATCCACCTCACAGATCATCGACTTTAACCAGCGTGCTGAGCAGTGGTTGGTCGATCATACGCCACCCGTAATGCACGTAAAAGGCACCAGTACCGACATCATGTTCTCCAACATTACCATGCGTAATATCGAACAGATGATGAGCGGTTCCGCCATTGCGCTGGTGCTTATCTCTCTCATTCTGCTGTTTGCACTTAAAAATGTAAAACTGGGTGCGCTGAGTTTAATCCCCAATCTAACACCCGCCATTATGGCGGTCGGTATTTGGGCGCTCACCTATGGCGTACTGGGCATGGCGGCCTCCATTGTCTTTGCCATCTCAATCGGAATTGTGGTCGATGACACGGTACACTTTTTAAGCAAATACATTCGTGCTCGTCGTGAAATGAAACTCACCCCGCCCGATGCCATTCGCTACGCCTTCTCCACCGTTGGACAAGCACTGTGGATTACCACCATTGTGCTGATTGCTGGCTTTGCCCTGCTGTCGCAATCGACCTTTTTGGTCAATCAACAGACGGGCATGTTAATGGCCATTACCATCGCCTCGGCATTAATACTCGATTTCTTATTCCTACCTGTTCTGCTGTTAAAGGTGGACAAAGACCCTGTTAAAAAGGAGAAACGCACAGGTATTCATAAAATAGCAAAGGAACCAAACAATGGATAAATTACTTCTTTACCCACTTTTTGCACAGGTTTTGTTAACCTTTACTATTGGATTTTTAATGGTTAAAGCTCGAATAAATGCCGTCAAAAATAGACAAACCTCTCTTAACTATTTTAAACACAACGAAGGTAAAGCCCCTGAGCGTATGTTACGTTACGGTAGTAATTTTCAAAATCAATTTGAGTTGCCCGTTCTATTTTATATGCTCATAACGCTACTACTCGTGACTGAAACCTATCACATCGGATTTTTAATCGGTGCATGGTTATTTATATTCACCCGTATTGTCCATAGCACGATTCATATTCAAACCAATAACGTCTTACATCGCATGAGATCTTTTTTACTCAGCGTGTGTATTTTACTTATCATGTGGCTTGGGTTTATCATTCAAACACTAAGCTCTTAGCCTTTGTAAAGCCAAGGAAACCCCGATGAAACCCACATTATTTACCCCTATTGGATTCAGCCTCGCACTGATCTTTTTATCCCCCCCCCTTCTCGCCCAAACACCGGAAGAGAAAGGATTTGCCATTGCACAAGAGGCCGATCTGCGTGATAACGGCTGGGGCGATCAAACCTCCACCATGGAGATGATTTTATTGAACCGTCATGGCGATTCCAGCAAGCGAACCATGCGCAGTAAAACCTTAGAGGTACAGGGCGATGGTGACAAAAGCCTCACTATTTTTGATACGCCACGCGACATCAAAGGCACCGCCTTTTTAACCTTTAGCCACATACAAGGCGCAGACGATCAGTGGCTCTATCTGCCGGCCTTAAAACGGGTTAAGCGTATTAGCTCTCGCAATAAATCGGGGCCTTTTATGGGCAGTGAGTTTGCTTATGAAGACATGAGTTCGCAAGAGGTGGGCAAGTACACCTATAAATACCTGCGTGACGAACCGTGTGGTGACGGGCTAACCTGTTTTGTCAGTGAGCGTTACCCTACCGATAAGTTTTCAGGGTACACCAAGCAGGTCGCTTGGATTGACACCGCCGAATACCGCCCGATTAAGATTGATTTTTATGACCGCAAAAATGCCCTGCTAAAAACCTTAACTTTTTCAGGCTATCAGCAATATTTAGAGAAATATTGGCGTCCAAACAAGTTGGATATGGTGAATCACCAAACGGGCAAACGTTCTATTGTGAATATCTCAAACTACCAGTTTAAAACAGGGTTAAAAGCGTCTGACTTTCACAAAAGCAAACTCAAACGACTGCGTTAAAAGATGAAAATGTGCTTAAAAAGACCACTCAATAACACCTTAACAGGCTGCATTTTAAGCAGTTCTATTTTTTTCTCCCCCCCCTCTCTGGCATTCGAACTCAGCGGTAAGGGGGGGGGAGAAATTTTAAACTTCTTTCAAGAAGCCAAATACCCAGAACAACACCGTGCTTACTATTCGCTCTTTATTGAACCCGAACTCTACTATGCAATTGATCACAACCGTGAAATCAAAG
>Ga0256840_1002828_pt1 | contig 14845 bp, 16 predicted proteins | sample 355202metaG_FD_185969 | JGI IMG/M metagenome (GOLD analysis project Ga0256840, IMG submission 185969) | Hydrothermal vent microbial communities from Mid Atlantic Ridge, Atlantic Ocean - 355-202 | ecosystem: Environmental > Aquatic > Marine > Hydrothermal vents | place: Atlantic Ocean: Mid...
GTTTATCAAAAGAGGCGAATAGTTGTTCTATTTAACGAATTTGATAAGCTCAAATTATGATGTTTATGGGATTTGCAGTCAATTCTTAGTTCTCAGGCAGCCTCCTAGTACTCCATCAACTTCGTTTTGATAGATACAGGATAGATGGGTATCTATAAGATTAGTTTTGACCCATTATTCTTTTTCCCATTAGAGCTGTAAACCAGCGTTGTGCCATTTTTTCTTCACCTTTAGCATTTGGGTGAATCTTATCCTTTTGCATATCAGTGTTTACACTAAAGCCAGAATACATATCAACACTGATAACGGGTGAGTCTGGCTTATTTAGTTTTTTACTCAATTTTAATAATAGTTGATTCAAGCGAGGAATGTTAGGATTCATTTGCATGGGAATAATCCTCGCTAGTAGTATCTTAATATAAGGGTTTTTAGTACGTAGCGTAAGAATAACTTGCTCTATTTCATCGCGGGTAGATTCTGCTGTTTGTGACTGATATATGTCATTTGTACCTAAATGAATTAAGGCAATATCTGCTTGATAACCAGCAATCCATTGTGAAAGTCTGCTTCCATCTTTGTTTAGACCATTTAATATCTGGTCAGTACGCCAGCCAGGGTGACATTCATGAGAAGGGGGGAATGATAGGTTTTTATAGGTATCCCATTGGGTTCTACCATAATCACCTTTTGCGGCATGGCTACCAATAAATTTTATCTGTTTTCCAGCATCAACCAGTTTTTTCCATAAGGGGTATCGATAACTCAATTTGTACTTACTTGCGCAAGTGATTGAATCCCCCAAAGGCAGGATTTTTACTGTTGACTTTTGTGCTACGGCACAGGCCGCTAAAGAGAAATAAAAGAAAAGAATCAGGGAGAGGTTAGCGAGTAGTTTCATGGTGAAGTTACATTCTTAGTTTAAAATAATTGGGTATAATATACCCATCCCCCCCCTTTTCTACATATTATTGCTAATTCAACTTTAACACTGTTCCCAAGGTAGATTAAAAAAGCGCCAACCATTGAGCATACCACGGTGGTTATTATCATCTCGATCACCTTCAAAGCCATCACTAATATGATAGATATTGCTTAAACCCGCTTCAAGTAATTGTTCCCCTGCTTTTTCTGAGCGATTGCCGCTACGACATATCATAATAATAGGGCAGTTATCGGTTTGTACTGCTTTAATATCTTCGACAAAGTTAGGGTTGATGTCCCAGTCGGGGTCTTCCATCCAGCCTATGTGTATTGCCCCTACAGGATGCCCAATAAAGAGAAACTCCATTGATGAACGTATATCAATGAGTTTGGCTTCGGGGTGCTTTTGTAGAAATTCTGCGGCTTCTAGTGCGTTTAGATGCCCAAGTTTGTTGCTATTTGTTTTCATTGCTTTAGTTTAGTTAAAATATTTTGTTTTGCTGATTTTATTTCAAATAAGGTCAAAATAGTTTTTTGAAGTGGGTTGCCATTATCATCAGAAACCATTAAGTATTTATTATCTTTAAAATGGGTGAGTCCTTCGAAATTATCTAATAGCCAGCCATCTGCACCGTTGAAACTAGCAATGGGCTGTGTGTCACATTCCTGTTTTTTATTGCAGTGATTTAATTGAACGCGACGTAAATTAATAACAATAGGAATAAACGGGTTTTGATAAGCGCGTTCTAATACTAAAATATCCCCATTGGGGAGTGTTTCTAATCCTGTAATGGCACTGTTTTTTGCCTGAGAAGCAGGGAAGTGCCAAGAATTTCCGTTGCCTGAATAAATGCTTTGATAGTTTTTTGGGTATTTTTTTAGCGGGTATTCTGAAGCGGTTAAAATGCCATATTTAGGATGATATGTGACGCTTTCAAGTGCTTTATTTTTACTACGATAGTATTTCTTTTTTCGAAGTGTTTTTGGAATGGCAACCTTCTTTGTAAAAGCACCGTTTGGTGTGTAATAGGCAATGCGAGGTTTATTTTCGAATGAGATTATTAACTTGCTATCTCCTTTAATACCATTGTTTGCGTTTATAATGCTTAAGCCTTCGGAATCACTGTATTTTCCTCTCAATGCTTTTTTATCTTGGTTTTTGAGCGTTGTTGCAAAAATAACTTTAATATTTTCTAAGTGACCATGCTTTAGGGAGACTTGTAGATGATAAAGTAAGCCTTCATCTGAAATTGCGTAAAGCAATTGCTCGTCTTCATCCCATGCTAGATCAGATAATTCAGTCACTTCAAGTGAGTTTATTTTAATGTTTTTAATTCTAATGCTACCTAGTAGCTTTATTTGCATAAACTCTTCTGAGATAGTGGAGTGCTTACCTTGTGGTAAAATAGAGTACTGAAAGGCGTGTTGAGAGGCTAATTTTTGAGTGGATATGTTATCGCAAGAACTAAATAGAGGAGCTAGTAATAACAAAAGCCCTAGAAGAGTGGATTTCTGAGGCTTGTATAAAGATTGATTTGAGCTATTGGATGAATGCTGAGATATATGCATCGCTTAATTATACTCTTCGCATTTAACCTGCGCTATTCAAATCTCCTCTCAAGATAATCTTGCCATTTGGTTCACGGCTTTTTTGACTGCCTTTAAGCTCTATGCTGATTTCAAGTCTGCCGACATTCTTCATTTCTTGCCATTCTTTTTTGCTAATTTTGATTTCGGTTTTTCCTGTTTTGGAAATTGTTCCCATTTTCATGGGCATTCCACCATCTTTTGGATGACACCAGAGAGCTAGCTCCATATCATCAGAAATATTCAGTGGTTTCATCATATCTATGGATAACTTCATATCTGATTTGAGTATTTTGGTAACAGCTACCACGCCAACAGTGTCAGACTCAAGAATTGCATTATACGCTGTTGCAGTTGCAGTATTATTTTTCGTCATGGGATTAAAGAGTAATACACCTGAAATCACCATTGTCATCATCGCCATGCCAAAGCTTTGTCTAAAAAAGCTACTTTTCCACCAAGCGATTTCTTCTACTTTAGGTGTTGATGCTTTTACGCTATTTTGAATATGAGCGTCAATATTTTTCCAGACTTTCTGTGAGGGGTGTACATCAGGTAATAACTCTACGAGGTTGGCAAATTTTTGTTCATAGGCATTAACGACAGCACGTAGATAAAAATGTGTCTCCATTAGTACTTCAAAGCGTTTTCTGGCGCGACCATGTAGTGAGCCAGAAGCGTACTCAATTGCAAGTTGCTCAAATAGTTCGGGGTTTTGGTATCTATTTATGTTAGACATGGTCTTAAATCCTCTAGGCCTCTTCTGATCCAGGCCTTAATTGTTCCTAATGGTCTACCTAACTTTTTAGCGAGTTCTTGATGCGTGTGCCCATAATAATAGGATAGTAATATGCATTCGCGTTGGTCAGGTTTTAGCTTATCTAGGCAAGCCATTAAACCTTTGACATCCTGACTTAGATTTTCAAGCTTATCTGGTTCTAAATCAACTGAGGCAAATTCTAAGCCTTCATATTGAACTTCAGTTTCAGCTGCCTTGGTTTTAAGGCTTCTAAGTTTATCTAAACCTTTATTGCGTATTACGGTAGACATCCATGTCATGGCTCGTCCTTTTCCTGGGGTGAAGGTATCCGCTTTTTCCCAGATTTTGATAAAGCCTTCTTGTAGTACGTCTTCAGCAAGTGCCTCGGTTCGCATTAAGCGTATACAAAGGCTCATTAATTTTGGTGAGCATTCTTCATAGAGTTTCTTAAAAGCTAGTTGATCACCTTGCGCGCTCTTTTGTAGTAGTTCTGCGTAAATATCTTCCATCTTTTTGGTATCTTCTTTTTATATGTTTATCAATTATTTTTTCCTTGGTCTATATACTGCTTCTTTATGGTTTTAGATGCAAAGTTTTAGAGCCCGCTCTAAAAAATCAAATCCTCCCCAGCCCTTATTTTCCAAAAGGAGGGAGCTAGAGTTGTATTGGCTCTTCGGTTTCTAATTAAATACATAGTGCAGATTTCTTCTTTAGGAAAAGGGTGGGGTGATGGATGCAGAACAAAGTTGTAGATAACTATCCTTGTATACCCCCCCCATTTTTTTCACATTTTTTTATAATACAAAGAATCACAAAGTTTTCTATTAAATTAATAAAGCTAATGCTTTACCTCTGAAGAAAAAATGCAAAAAAGGGTGGGGGTGGGTACTGATATTATTGAATTTGAATAAATTCTCTGAAGATTTTCCAAAAAAAAGCCTCGCAAATGCGAGGCTTTTCAGAGGGAATCTTCTTTAGCTTAAGATTTAGGTGCTACTGCTGCTTTTTGAGCTGCTTCAACGCGTTTTAACATTTCTTCTGCTTGTTTGCGCTGTGCTTCCCACATTACTTTTAACTGCTCGTAGTTTTGAGTTGGAGCTGCTCCCTTAATTGCAGGGTTGTAACCAGCAGGTGCGAAACTTGCCCCAGCATTGTTTGTATTTGCAGATCCGTTAGTTGCATTTGAGCCAGTACCGTTACCAACAACGTTGCCAGCGGTGTTACCGTTGCCTGCTGCATTTCCCGCCGCATTTCCTGTTCCGCGACCGTTTCCACTTAAGTTGCCAGCAGTATCCATATCTGTGCGACCCTTGCCTTTGAAGTTAATTGAAAAATCTACTTCACCATCTGCATTTCCTTTTCCTTTTCCCCAGCCTTGACCTGTTGCATCTGCATTACCTGTTGCGTTACCCGCACCGTTAGTATTAGCTGCTGCTGTTCCATAGCCGTTACCGCTTCCGTTGCCATTATTGAATCCGTCAAACCAGTTTGCAGAAGCTGTTCCAGTTAGTGCGATTAGAGCTGTAAATGTAATTGCTTGTAATTTCATGATCTATCCTTGCGTTAGTTAATAATTAGTTATGTAAGTCTAAGTTTGTATATGAGTATATTCTAATATACTTCTTTGCTGATTATCAAGTTTTTTTTATTTTTTTTATAAAAGGATATTTTTAGAATGTGGTGGACGAAAGAAAATCTTTTACACTGCTATAAAAGATTTCAGCTTGTTGGAAATGTGGTAGATGCCCACTGCCATTTATAGTGGTTATTTCGACCTGTGGGAAGAGTGAGCGAATAAGTGGTATATCAGTTTCTTGGATATAGTTGGAATTTTTACCACGAATAAATAGTGTATTGTGGGTATATTGTTGGTGAGCGGACGTAAAGCCAGCAATTTTCAAGTATCCTTTACTTATTTCTTCTAAATTGCAACGCCAGCTAAAACCTATGCTACTTTCTTCATTTTCTATTCTATTCCTTTTTAGATTTTTGAGCATAAATGTGCGTTCACTTTGGTCTTCAATCCAAGGTTTCAGGTATTCATAGACTAGATTTCGATTTTGCATGGTCTCTATAGGTGCACTCATAACGCCTTGTAGCATTTTTTGGTGCCAAAGCGGATAAGGTTTTGGGGCTATGTCTACAATAATTAAACTTTTAATCATTGATTCGTGTGCTAGAGCAAGTTGCATGGCAACTTTTCCACCCATTGAGTGGCCTAATAAATGAAATGTACTTATTTTTTCATGGGTTGCTACATTTATAACATCCTCATACATTTCACGATAACTCATGCCTTTTAAATGAGGTGATTGACCATGATTGCGTAAATCAAGCGTTAAAACAGGCTGGAATTGTGAAAGTCGTTTTGCTTGGCTGCGCCAGTTATCCATAGATCCCATTAGGCCATGCAATATAAAAAGAGGAGTGTTTTGTTGTGCTGTAGTTTCTTTTGGAATAAATATTTTATAGTTTAGTAATTCCTTCATATAGTTCTTTAGCCATGTATTTGTTAAAATTCTAAACCAGCAGTTTTTGTTTCATTTAAAATATCTTGACGTTCAGTGTCACTAAGATTGCTAATATCGTAATAAATCTGATGAGAGACATCTTTGATACCACAAAAAGAAAGTGTACCATCCGTTACGGGGCGATGGATTAACTGCAAAGCATCATTATCAATAAAATATTGTTTAGATCCTCCAGCTGTGATGATCACCAAGGCTTTTTTGTGTTTTAATAAGCCCTTGACTCCTTCACTGGAATATTCAAAGGCGAGACCATTGGTGAGTACAACATCGAACCAACCTTTTAACATGGCTGGGCGATCGAACCACCAAAGAGGGTAAATAAAGATTAAACTATCTGCCCATAATAATTGTTGCTGCTCTTTGTCTATTTTTTCAGGAATGTTATTGGTGTGTAGCATAGTAAGATCATCACCAGTAAGAATTGGATTGAAGTTTTCTTTATAAAGATCTTTAATTCTTATCTCATGTCCTGCTTGTTTTAAGCCGCTAATGATATTTTCTAGTAGTGCGTGGTTAAAGCTATTTTTACTTGGATGGGTAAATACAATAAGTACTTTCATAATAAATTTGATGCCTAAATGAACCTTATATTAGGGTGCGCATTCTAAAGTAGCAATGTTGCGGGTGCAAATTATAACTTTGATAGGTATTTAGAGGTAGGAGGTTAAAAAATAGTCATAGTTACTTGCTCTAATGCTCTGTGATTGATACATTACGGCATTTTTTTATTTTGGTTGATTTTAGAGATTTAGGCTTGGGGGAAATAATACATATTATTTAATCCTGAATCCTTAAAATTATCCTGAATCCGTGAGGTCAATGCGGACAATAGGGTGTAAGGTATTGGTTTAGCACGGGATTTAGAAAAATCTTAGCTTTACCCATAGGTTAAGCGGGTATTTTTTAAACCCATGATGAATTAATAGCTTGCGTCCTGTGCCGTAGTGATCTCACGGATTCAGTATTATAACAATAGGTTTTTATTTTTATGTTTAAAGCATTTTTCAGCTTGTTTTCAAATGATATTTCCATTGATTTGGGTACGGCTAATACCCTAATTTATATGCGTGGGAAAGGCATCGTTCTGGATGAACCATCGGTGGTAGCAATACGCCAAAATCGTGGTCCTGGTGGACCGAAAAAGATTGAAGCAGTGGGGGTCGAAGCTAAAAAAATGCTTGGACGTACTCCAGAAAATATAACGGCTATCCGCCCAATGAAGGATGGTGTAATCGCTGATTTCACCTATACAGAAAAAATGCTACAGCACTTTATCCAAAAAGTTGCTGCTAAAAAGCTTTTTGGTCGTCCTCGTGTCGTTATTTGTGTGCCTTGTGGAGCAACACAAGTAGAACGCCGTGCTATTAAAGATTCAGCAATGGGTGCGGGTGCGCGTAAGGTATATCTGGTTGAGGAGCCTATGGCGGCAGCAATTGGTGCAGGAATTCCAATTGATGAAGCGGTCGGCTCAATGGTTCTGGATATTGGTGGCGGAACCTCAGAAGTAGCTATCATGTCATTGCGTGGTATAGTCTATTCTGCCTCTGTGCGTATTGGTGGTGATCGCTTGGATGATGCCATAATCAGCTATGTGCGCCGTAATTATGGAATGTTGATCGGAGAGGCTACTGCTGAACATATTAAGTGTACGATTGGATCGGCATATCCTGGCAAAGAGTTGCGTGAACTTGAAGTTAAAGGACGTAATCTAGCAGAAGGTGTTCCACGTAGTTTTACACTAACTAGTAATGAAATTCTTGAGGCATTGCAAGAGCCTTTATTTGGTATTGTAAGTGCAGTTAAAACAGCTTTGGAGCAAACACCACCTGAATTAGGTGCGGATGTTGCTGATCGAGGTATTGTGTTGACAGGTGGTGGAGCATTATTACGTGATCTTGATCGCTTATTGATGGAAGAGACAGGCATTCCTGTCGTCGTTGCAGATGATCCGCTGACCTGTGTGGCTCGTGGTGGTGGGCGTATTCTCGAAATGCTGGATGATGACGGCTTTGATTTTTGGGCATCTGAATAATCTATAAGTTATTCAGAAATTAAGTAAATAAAAACAAGTAATCAAAAACAAGTAAAAGGTAGGAGTCTGTCATTTACAATTTAGGACGAGATGATAGCAAACAGCAAGGTTATTTAATCAAGTTTGCTGTGCTAGCTATGCTTTCTGGTGCTTTGATGGTGCTGGATTATCGCGGCTCAAAGTTACAACCGATTAGAACAGGTTTAAAAGTACTGGTGTATCCTCTTCAGTATTCGGTTGATTTGCCTTACCGCTTGACTCAATTCGCGCGTGAGTTTTTTACAACGCATAAAATTTTATCAAAAGAGAATCGTGAATTACGTTCATTAGTTGGCGTGTATGCGGCAAGAGATCAGAAATATCATTCTATTGCACAAGAGAATTATCGTTTAAGAGTGCAGTTGAAAGCAACTTCTGCAATTCGAGATAAATATACACTTGCTGGAATACTATCGGTGTCATCCAGTCCCTTCCGAAAAAACGTTCTTATCAATAAAGGTAGTAATGACGGTATTTTTGTCAGTCAGGTTGCTTTGGCTGATAATAATATTTATGGTCAAGTAGAGAGTGTGACACCAAACTCAGCAATTATTATGCAACTTACTGATGTGAAACATGCTATTCATGTCAGAAATGTTCGTACAGGTCTTGGTGCGCTTGCAGTGGGTACAGGAAAGGCGGGTCAATTGGAGTTAAAACTTGTAGAAACTAGTATGGATATTCAGACGGGAGATGTTTTTGTAAGTTCGGGGCTTGGACAACTTTTCCCGCCAGATTTTCCAGTTGCCAAAGTGAGTCATGTTGGGTACAACCCAGGTGATTCGTTTATGAAAGTTACGGCAGTTCCTATGTCAAATTATACAAAAACACGTGAAATATTATTAATTTGGCGAGAAGATTATTCGCCACTTAAAGATAGGCAGATTGCTCCTGCTGTTGCATCTACTAAGGGGGAGAAGTAGATACATGAAGGACGTATCTATTCGGTTTGCAGGTGCAATAATGCTATCTTTTTTAGTGGCATTTATCCTGACTATTTTACCATTACCTGAAGCATGGTCACTTTGGCGACCGGAGTGGTTGGCATTGACACTGGTTCATTGGGGGCTGGTGTCTCCCAAGAAATCAAGTTTAGTTCTTGCATGGGTTTTAGGGCTTTTTCAAGATGTTATCTATGATTCTGTATTGGGGCAACACGCATTTGGACTTTTGTTGGTTTTGTTTATTACCTTGAGAATGCGCCCAAGAATATTAAAAGACAGTTTGTTTCAGCAGTTGTTTCTATTATTTATATCTTTGGGGAGTTATTTGCTTATCAATCTTTGGATTATGGGTATAACAGGTAATACCCCGCCGGGCTGGAGTTATTGGTTAACTGTTATTACGAGTATTTTAGCTTGGCCTTTATATCACTACTATATGCATGTATACCATGCTAAAAAGAAGCCATTTGAATAATTGCAAAATTTCTACCCAACTTATTCATGCACCTTCCTAAGTATAAACCTGAATCCGTGAGGTCACTACGGCACAGGACACATTGATCTCACGGATTCAGGATAAAAATATATAAAAAAAGGGGGGGGTGGGTTAAAATAAAACATAGTAGGAAATAAGCACGAATTCAGGTAATTATTTATCTCTTAGGTAGGCAATTTATGGCGCAAATATATAAAAGAATACTGCTTAAACTCAGTGGTGAAGCACTAATGGGTAAGCATGATTTTGGTATTGATTCTGATGTGTTATTACAGACAGCAACCGAAGTAGTAAGACAGCATTCCCGTGGAACACAAATAGCTCTTGTAATTGGTGGGGGGAATATCTTTCGTGGTGCAGGTTTGGCGCAGGGTGGCATTGATAGGGTTAGCGCAGATCAGATGGGAATGTTAGCGACTGTTATGAATGCATTGGCGATGCAGGATGCCATCAAAAAACAGGGTGTAAACTGTCGAGTGATGTCTGCTTTAAAAATCGACCAGTTAGGCGAAGAATATTCAGCACATAAAGCCCGTGATTTTCTTTCACAGGGTGATGTGGTGATTTTTGCAGCAGGCACGGGTAACCCTTACTTCACAACAGATACTGCGGCAAGCGTTAGAGCTATCGAAATTCAGGCTGACCTCTTATTAAAGGCCACTAAGGTCGATGGGATTTATGATTCTGATCCTATGAAAAACCCTGATGCTAAACGTTATGAGCAGCTGTCCTTTAATGAGGCGGTACAAAAAGAACTGGCTGTTATGGATTTGACGGCAATGGTACTATGTAGGGAAAATAAAATGCCATTATGTGTTTTTAATATGTTTGAGACGGGCGCGCTACAAAAAATAATTGAAGGTGATAGGTTGACAGGCACACTTATCGAAGCACAGGGCTAAGATAAAGTAAAGGAGTAGATTGAAATGATCAATGAAATTATAAAAGATGCAGATGTTCGAATGCAAAAGAGCATTGAGTCTTTAAAAGGGGAGTTAGCTAAAATCCGTACGGGTAGGGCGCACCCTAGTTTGTTGGAACACATAATGGTAGATTATTATGGTAGTGAAACGCCACTGAGTCAGATCGCCAGTATAGGTGTTGAAGATGCGCGCACACTAACCATCACACCCTGGGAAAGACCTATGGTGCAAGCGATTGAAAAAGCTATTATGAAATCTGATCTGGGTTTAAACCCTAATTCAGCAGGTGCTGTTATTCGTGTTCCAATGCCGCAACTCACTGAAGAACGTCGTCGTGATCTAGTCAAGGTAGTACATAACGAAGGTGAAAATGGAAAAATAGCCATTCGTAATATTCGTCGTGATGCTAATTCTGATTTTAAATCATTAGAAAAAGACAAAGAGATTTCTGAAGATGAAGAGCGTAAAGCACAAAATGATATTCAAAAACTAACGGATAAATTCGTTAAAGAAGTCGATGCACTTGTTGCCATTAAAGAAGAAGACTTAATGAAAGTATAAATGCTTTTATAGGTGTGAATATTAGGTATAACCTGAATCCGTGACTCCACTACGGCACAGTGAATAAACTATTGATTCATTACGAGTTTTAAAAATACCCGCTTAACTTAAGGGTGAAGCTAAGATTTTTTAAATCCCGTGCTAAACCAATATCTTATCCCTGCTATCCGCATTGGAGTCACGGATTCAAGTATAAATGTAAATACAATTTTAGATGAAAAAAATGGATGCAGAAATAAATATACCACGTCATATTGCTATCGTTATGGATGGCAATGGACGCTGGGCAAAAGCAAGAAAGCGTCCACGTTTTATGGGGCATAAGAAAGGCGTAGAAATTGTCCGTGAAATGGTTAAAACTTGCTCTTCCCTAGAAGTAGGTTATTTGAGCCTTTTTGCCTTTAGCAGTGAAAACTGGAAGCGACCCGAGGAAGAAATTAAAAATATAATGGGGCTGTTTATGATGGCTCTTGATCGTGAGGCTAAGGCACTCGCTAGAAATAATGTACGTTTACAAATTATTGGTGATCTCACACAATTTTCAGAAAAACTGCAAGAGAAAATTAAAAAAGTTGAAGCGCTAACGGCTAAAAGCACAGGTTTGCAGTTAATTATTGCCGCTAATTATGGTGGTCGATGGGATGTTGTCGAAGCAGCTCGTCAACTAGCTATAGAAGTAAAAGCTGGCACTATAGAGGCTGAATCTATTAGCGAAGAAACCCTTACAAATAATTTAGTAACACGAGACTTTCCTGATCCTGATCTATTTATTCGTACAGGTGGAGAAAAACGTATCAGTAATTTTCTAATCTGGCAGATGGCGTATGCCGAACTCTATTTTACCAATGTACTGTGGCCAGATTTTGATGCTGATGAGCTGAAAAAAGCAATCAAAGACTTTTCTTCTCGACAACGTCGCTTTGGTAAAACAGGCGAGCAAGTTGTAGCAGAAAAAGCAAAAGAAAAAAGATAAATTAAAGAAATGAGGCAGAAAAACCAGTTAGATTATTTAATTTATTATTGCCTCACCCCTAAAAGGAGACGAGTATGGACGCAGCACTAAAACAACGCGTGATAACTGGAATGGTGTTAGTTATTGCGGTGCTATTTGGCGTATTAATACCCATCCCCCCCGTTTTTGCAATATTTTCAATGATTGTCTTCATTAGTCTGAGTGCTTGGGAGTGGTCACGATTGGTTTCTCTAGTTGATAATCAGCGAACCCTTTTTATCGTTGCGCTCTTGCTGATTTCAGTATTAATCTATGCATCTGATGGTTTTCGCTGGTTTTTTATTCTACTGGGAGTCATTATTTGGGTGATATTTCTCATTTTACTGGCAATCTATGAAAAAAATACGTCAGTTTATAAAGAGAATCCGTGGTTACTGCGTCTTGCAGCTTTTTTGGTTTTGCTTCCAGCTTGGGCTGCTTTAATAACTTTGCAGCAGTTTTATCCTCTTTTGGTTTTGTATCTTATTTTCTTGGTCGCCATAGCAGATAGTGGTGCATATTTTAGTGGCAAAGCTTTTGGTAAAACCAGATTAGCACCTGAGCTTAGTCCAGGAAAAACTCGTGAAGGAATGCTTGGCGGGCTTGCAGGTGCAACTCTCTGGTCAATTTTAGGTGCTACTTTTCTAGGTTTACCCATAACGGAATGGTTGTTTTTTATCCTTCTTTCTATGGCAGTAGCACTTTTCTCTGTCGCAGGTGATTTATTTGAAAGCCTGATAAAGCGTGAAGCAGGGCAGAAAGACTCTGGTAGTATTCTTCCTGGTCATGGTGGTATTCTTGATCGTATTGATGGGCTATTAGCCGCATTACCATTATTTGTTTTAGGTGTATTCTGGGGTGGGATCGAAATACTATGAGTAGTTCTTCCAAATCTTCCAAAGGCATTTGCATTCTTGGTTCTAGTGGCACAATTGGGGTTAATACGCTTGATGTTTTAGCAAGACATCCTGATCAATTTCATGTGGTTGCACTAAGTGCTAATCAAAGTGTTGATAAACTTGAAGAGCAATGCCTGAGTGTTAAGCCACGCTATGCGGTGATGGTAAATGAAGACTCGGCCGAGCAACTCCGTCAGCGATTAAAACAAAATGCTTGTGATACCGAAGTCCTTGCGGGAAAGCACGCACTTGAGACCATAGCAAGCTTACCAGAAGTTGATTATGTTATGGCTGCTATTGTTGGTGCGGCGGGTTTGTTGCCCAATCTAGCTGCTGCCAAAGCAGGTAAGCGAGTATTACTGGCGAATAAAGAGTCACTGGTTATGTCAGGCAAGGTATTTATGGATGCCATTCATGATAATGGGGCTGAACTATTACCTATAGATAGCGAACACAATGCTATTTTTCAATCCATGCCTGCCTTGATTGAAGGTGTGCAACAAAAAAAAGGTGTGACAAAAATCCTGCTAACTGCATCTGGAGGACCATTTCGAACTCTTGATATAGATAAACTTCATGAAGTAACACCAGAACAAGCAGTGGCGCATCCTAACTGGGTCATGGGGCAAAAAATATCTGTAGATTCAGCCACCATGATGAATAAGGGTTTGGAGGTTATTGAAGCTTGTTGGTTATTTGATGTTAGTGAAGACCAAATTGAAGTTGTTATTCATCCAGAAAGCATGATTCATTCGATGGTGTCATACAATGATGGTTCAGTGCTAGCACAATTGGGAAACCCTGATATGCGTACACCTATCGCCTATTCGTTGGGTTTTCCTGAAAGAATAACTTCAGGTGTTGAGCAACTAGATATTTTCAAAGTAGCACAACTAAATTTTTCCAGACCAGATTTTGAGCGTTATCGCTGTTTAAAACTGGCTTTTGATGCACACCATATTGGAGGCTATGCAACAATAGCCTTAAATGCCGCGAATGAACTGGCTGTAGAGGCTTTCTTAAAGAAGGAAATTGGCTTTACAGATATACCATTGGTCATAGAAAAGGCTTTAGAAGAAGCTCCAACAGGGACACCCGATATAATTAATGATATACTCACGCAGGATGATGTCAGTCGTAGAATAGCCGAAAGAGCAATAGCAGACGCATCACATAGCCTATAAAATAAAAATAACAAAAATATATCAGCCTAATTATATTCTCACTACCTCAAGAAAAAAACCATGACAATACTTATTTCAATTCTAGCCTTTTCAGTTGCAATAGCCATTTTAGTTGGCATTCATGAATTTGGACACTTCTGGGTAGCCAGAAAACTCGGTATTAAAATCATTCGTTTTGCGATTGGTTTTGGTACGCCAATCTGGACGTATAAATCAAAAGATAAAGATGCAACCGAATATGTACTAGCCGCAATTCCCTTGGGTGGCTACGTTAAAATGCTGGATGAACGCGAAGGTGCTGTGAAACCTGAAGAAAAACATCGAGCCTTTAATACACAACCTGTGTGGAAACGGTTTTTAGTTGTATTGGCAGGCCCTATGTTTAACTTCTTATTTGCGATTGCGGCATTTGCTGGTATGCACATGAGTGGTATTGATTCTATGCGCCCTTATGTTGCGGAAGCACAAATTGGCACAGCTGCTAAGCAAGCAGGCTTTCAGTTAAAAGATAAAATTACTGCAATTAACTCTGTCGATACTGAATCAGCCACCCAAGTTCGTTTAACCTTATTAAATGAATATATGAAAGACCCAAGGTTAGCTATTCATGTTGAAACACAGTCAGGTCAAAAAGCAATTCGTAACTTAGACTTAACGAATATTCCTTTGTTGGCAGATGAAAAAGATTATTTTGATAAAACAGGTATTAGTTTTTGGCGGCCTCCCCATCAAACACTGATTAATCAAGTTATAAAAGATGGTGTGGCACAAAAGGCAGGAATCAAAGCGGGAGATATTATTTCAAGCATCGATGGAATCAAGCTGAAGACTAGTGAAGATTTTATTAAATATGTCAATACACATGCCAATAAAGAGATTGAAATTATTGTTGAGAGAAATGGTAATAAGAAAACAATCTTGGTAACACCCAAAATGGGAGAAATAAAAGGAACAAAGGTTGGTTTAATCGGTGTTTC
>Ga0256840_1002829_pt1 | contig 14840 bp, 12 predicted proteins | sample 355202metaG_FD_185969 | JGI IMG/M metagenome (GOLD analysis project Ga0256840, IMG submission 185969) | Hydrothermal vent microbial communities from Mid Atlantic Ridge, Atlantic Ocean - 355-202 | ecosystem: Environmental > Aquatic > Marine > Hydrothermal vents | place: Atlantic Ocean: Mid...
CCCGGACGCCGATCTCCATGGAGGAGCGGTGGGTCAGGTTGAGGCTCGCCTTCAGGGTCAGCAGGTCGCCGACATGGACCGGGTTGTGGAAATCGATCCGGTCGATGGAGGCGGTGACCACGTTGCATTTGGCGTGGCGGGTGGCGATGACAAAGGCGGCGTCGTCGATGAGCTGCATGATGACGCCGCCGTTGATGTTGCCGGCCGGGTTGGCGTGGTAGGGCATCATCACGTGGGAGATGACGGCGCCGCAGGTGGTGAGGTCGTGCCGGTGTGGATCCATGGGCATATGGCAGAGTTTTCCGGTGAACGTTCATCCCCGGGGTGCCGGGCATGTAAAAGTATCCGTATGTTCAGATGGTTGCCGATAGCGGTGGACTGTTACCCGGGCATAACAGCCGCTGAAAATCAGGCAGAGGGCGTATTGCACGGCAGAGCGATACAGCTTCCGTGTAAGCGCTCACAGGAGCCGCATCTTTGCACGGTCGTGCCTGCCCGCATAGGTAGGGATATAGCGGCCAGGCACGCCTGCACAAATCTGCGGCCCCTGAGAGCGCTTACACCATAGTGGTCGGACAAAGCGATGGTTAGCCATCCCGTGAGGGGTTGCGCTTCCGTCCCCTGTCCCCTGGCACCTGGTTCCTGAAAAAAAGGCCCCTTCCGGCACCGCCGGAAGGGGCCTGTCTGCGGCCTGTTATTTTTTCCTGAACACCAGCTTGTTGTCCAGGCCCTTGTCGACGATGATGTGATCGCCTTCCTTGAAGTTGCCTTCCAGGATCTCCAGGGCCAGCGGATCCTCGATGTAACGCTGGATGGCCCGCTTGAGGGGCCGGGCGCCGAAGTTGGGATCGTAGCCGGTCTCGACCAGGAATTCCTTGGCGGCCCGGGTCAGCTCTATGGTGTACTTCCGGTCCCTGAGCCGTTTCTGCATCCGGCCGATCTGGATGTCGACGATCTGCATCAGGTCTTCCCTGGTCAGGCCGTGGAAGGTGATGATCTCGTCCACCCGGTTGAGGAACTCGGGCTTGAACTGCCGGTGCAGCAGTTCCTCGATCTGGCGGTGCATCTCCTCCGGATCGGTCTGGCCCAGCTCCATGATGATGTGGCTGCCCAGGTTGGAGGTCATGATCAGGATCGTGTTCTTGAAGTCCACGGTCCGACCCTTGCCGTCGGTCATCCGGCCGTCGTCAAGGACCTGGAGCAGGACGTTGAACACGTCCGGGTGCGCCTTCTCGATCTCGTCGAGCAGGATCACCGAGTAGGGCCGCCTGCGAACGGCCTCGGTGAGCATGCCGCCCTCGTCGTAGCCGACATAGCCGGGAGGCGCGCCGATGAGCCGGGCCACCGAGTGTTTCTCCATGTACTCGGACATGTCGATCCGGATCATGGCATGCTCGGAATCGAACAGGAACTCGGCCAGGCTGCGGGCCAGCTCGGTCTTGCCCACGCCGGTGGGACCCAGGAAGATGAACGAGCCCAGGGGCCGGTCGGGATCCTGCAGGCCTGCGCGCGCCCGGCGCACCGCGTTGGCCACCGAGCGGATGGCCTCCTTCTGGCCGATAACCCGCTTGGACAGCTCCTCCTCGGCATGGACCAGTTTCTCCTTCTCGCCCTCGAGCAGCTTGTCCACGGGGATACCGGTCCACTTGGCGACCACGGCGGCCACGTCCTCGGCCGAGACCTCTTCCTTGAGCATTTTGTGGTTCTTCTGGATCTCCTCGAGCTTTCTGTTCTCTTCCTCCAGTTTCTTTTCCAGCTCGACGATCTTGCCGTAGCGGATCTCGGCCACCTTGCTCAGGTCACCGGCCCGTTCGGCCTGCTGTTCCTCCATGTGGGCCTCGTCGATCTGGGTCTTGATCTGGCGGATCCGCTGGATCACGTCCTTTTCAAGCTGCCACTGGCCCTTCATGGCGTTGAGACGGTCGTTGAGGTCGGCCAGTTCCTTTTTCAGCTTTTCCAGCCGCTCCCGGGAGGCCTCGTCCTTTTCCTTTTTCAGCGCCTCCATCTCGATCTCCATCTTGATCCGCCTGCGGTCAAGCTCGTCGATCTCGGTGGGCATGGAATCGATCTCGATCCGCAGGCGCGAGGCGGCCTCGTCGATGAGGTCGATGGCCTTGTCCGGGAGGAACCGGTCCGTGATGTACCGGCTGGAGAGGGTGACCGCGGCCACGGTGGCCGAGTCCTGGATGCGCACACCATGGTGCACCTCGTACTTCTCCTTGATGCCGCGCAGGATGGCGATGGTGTCCTCCTCGCTGGGCTCCTGCACCAGGATGGGCTGGAAGCGCCGCTCCAGGGCCGGGTCCTTTTCGATGTACTTGCGGTACTCGTCCAGGGTGGTGGCGCCCACGCAGTGCAGCTCGCCCCTGGCCAGGGCCGGCTTGAGCATGTTGGAGGCGTCCATGGAGCCTTCGGCAGCCCCGGCGCCCACCAGGGTGTGGATCTCGTCGATGAAGAGGATAATCTCGCCGGCGCGTTTTTCCACCTCCTTGAGCACCGCCTTGAGCCGGTCTTCGAACTCGCCCCGGTACTTGGCACCGGCCACCAGGGCACCCAGGTCCAGGGCGATGACCTGTTTGCCCTCCAGGGTGGCGGGGATGTCGCCGTTGACGATCCGCTGCGCCAGTCCCTCGACGATGGCAGTCTTGCCGACACCGGGCTCGCCGATCAGGACCGGGTTGTTCTTGGTCCGCCGCGACAGGACCTGGATGATCCGCCGGATCTCCTCGTCCCGGCCGATGACCGGGTCGAGCTTGCCCTGACGGGCCATGTCGGTCAGGTTGCGGGCATACTTCTCCAGGGCCTGGTACTTGTCCTCGGGATAGGGGTCCGTGACCCGCTGGTTGCCGCGTACCGTGGTCAGGGCCTGGAGGAAGGCCTGCTCGGTGATGCCGAGCCGGGCCAGCATGGCTGTTACCGCAAGGCTGCTGTCGGCGAGCATGGCCAGGAACAGGTGTTCCTGGCTGACGTACTCGTCCTGCATGTTGGTGGCGATCTTGAATGCCTGGTCCAGCAGGTTGCGGAAGGCCTGCGAGGCATAGGTCTGGCCCGCGCCTGCACCCGAGACCTGGGGCAGCTTGTCGATGAGCTGGTTGGTCTCGCTGAGGACCACGCTCGGTTCAACGCCCATCTTCTGCAGCACCGGAACCACGACGCCTTCGGGCTGCTCAAGAATGGCCTTGAGCAGATGTTCGGGCTGCAGTTCCTGGTTGCCCTTGTTCTGGGCAATGTTGTGGGCGGTTTGGATTGCTTCCTGTGATTTCAGGGTGAATTTATCCAGTTGCATCTCTTTTCTCCTTACCCGTTCCGGTTTGAGAACAGGGGGTTGATGGTTGTATTCTTCGCTTACGAAAAGGTAAGAATGATTCTGGGCCTGTCAAGAATATGGCGAAAAAAGATGTGAAAAAACAGGAAGAAGCCGGAATCGCGGCAGAGGGGCAAAAAAAATCCCCTGTCCGGGAGGACAGGGGATTTTGTACCTCATGCTGCGGAGGATATCAGCCGCCGCAGGAACCCGAGCTGCAGGAGCCCGAGCTGCACCCGCCGCCACCCACGGGGTTGGCGGAGGTGATGGAGAAGCCGGAACGGTAGCCGGCCTCGATGAAGTCGACCTTGATGCTGCCGCAGGTGGACAGCAGTCCCTCTTCCACGAGGAAGGTCAGGTTGTCTTCCTCAAAGGTCCTGTCGTTTTCTTTTGGCTCATCCAGAGCCAGCCCCAGGGAGGGGCCGGCTCAGCCACCCTGCATCAGGGCGATGCGGACGGCAGAGTCGATGTTGTTCTGCGCGAGATAGTTTTTGAGGTTCTCGACAGCGGATCCTGTCACTTCAAGCATTTTTTCCTCCTGATAGTTCATAAAAAAAACTGAACATCCCACTGTGGAATGATTGTAAACCAAGGGGGCTTTCACCAGCTGTGCCGCCGGGTTCCCGAAGGAAGACCGGGCAGGGCACCTTACCGATAATGGTAAGGTAGTTTTACTGAGAAGTCAACGCAGGAATCAACATTTGATATTCATTCCTGAGAGCGGGACCGATTTGCCGGACCCCGGCCGGATCTGGGTTGTGGCAGGGGACAACTAAAAAAGTTGCCAAAGCAGGCGTTGTTATCTACAATCGGGGTCTGACCGTACGGCGGGCACGTAGGTCCGTCGCCGGCAGGGGCAGGGGATCTTCCCCGGATCAAGGAGAACCAGAGGGTATACAATGCGCAAAATAGTGATTTCCACCGGCGGCGGCGACGCGCCGGGACTCAACGCGGTGATCTTCGCGGTGGTCAATTCGGCCAGCAGGCGGGGCTGGGAGATCTACGGCAGCCGTTCGGGCTACAAGGGACTGCTGGATCTTGATGATCTTGTCCGTCTGACCCCCGAGGACGTGGAGGGCATCACCCCCATCGGCGGCACCATCCTCGGCTCCACCAACAAGGGCAATCCCTTTGCCATGCCCATCGAGAACCTGGCCGGCGAGATCAAGATCGTCGATGTCTCGGACCGGGTACTGCGCAACTTCCAGCGTATGGGCTTCTACTGTCACATCGCGGTGGGCGGTGACGGCAGCCTGGACATCGCCCACAGGTTCGCGCAAAAGGGGATGCCGGTGATCGGTGTGCCCAAGACCATTGACAACGATCTCGAGGCCACCGACCGGACCTTCGGGTTTGACACCGCCGTCTCCACCGCCACCGAGGCCCTGGACAAGCTCCACTCCACGGCCAAGTCCCACGACCGGGTGATGGTGGTCGAGGTCATGGGACGGGAATCGGGCTGGATCGCCCTCTATTCCGGAATCGCCGGCAATGCCGATGCCATCCTCATTCCCGAGATCCCGTTCTGCATTGATTCGGTCTGCGAGAAGATCAGTGACAACGAGCTCCACGACAAGCATTATTCCATTGTCGTGGTCGCCGAGGGCGCCGAGGCCGAGGATGGTCACGTGATCACCAGGGGCCAGGGCGAGGTGGGCCGCCAGGAGGCCGTGCTCGGCGGCATCGGCGAGTGGGTGGCCAACGAGATCCGCCAGCGCCTGGGCAAGGATACCCGCTCCCTGGTCCTGGGGCACCTGCAGCGTGGCGGCTCGCCCACCACCTACGACCGGCTCCTGGCCCTTCGCTTCGGTGCCGCGGCGGTACGCATGGCCGAGGACCAGGTCTTTGATCACATGGTGGCCTCGGCGCCGCCGACCATGATCTCGGTCCCCCTGGCCGAGGCGATCAAGAGCAGGAAAAAGGTCGATCTCGACAGTGACAAGGTGATGACCGCCCGCGAGATCGGCATCTGTCTGGGCGACCGAGCTGCTGAGAGTGGTGAACTGTGACTGACCGGCCGGGCGGGGGAAGATCCCCGCACAGGGAGGAGGAGAAGAAGGTGGGAAGCGGCGAGCTGCTGCAGCAGGTCTATGACCGGCTGTATGCCCATTTCGGGCCCCAGCACTGGTGGCCGGCAGAGACACCGTTCGAGGTCCTGGTGGGCGCCATCCTGACCCAGAACGCCAACTGGAAGAACGTGGAAAAGGCCATTGCCAACCTGCGGGACGCGGGCTTCCTCAGCCTGGAGAGGATGGCGGAGCTGCCCCCGGACCTGCTGGCCGAATACATCCGTCCCTCGGGGTATTACAATATCAAGGCCGGCCGCCTGCGGAACCTGCTGGAGCATATCCGCTCGGTCCATGGCGGCGATCTCGACGCCTTCCTGGGGCAGCCCCCGGAGGCGCTGCGCGAGGAGCTCCTCTCCATCCGGGGAATCGGGCCGGAAACGGCCGATTCCATGATCCTCTATGGGGCGGGCTGGCCGGTCTTCGTGGTGGACACCTACACCCACCGGATCCTCAGCCGCCACGGGATCATCCCCGAGGAGTACGGCTACTGCGAGATCCAGGAACTCTTCACCGACAACCTGCCGCCGGATACCGCCCTCTTCAACGAGTACCATGCCCTGCTGGTCCGCACCGGCAAGGAGTACTGCCGCAAGTCAAATCCCCGCTGCGACCTCTGCCCCCTGCAGTCCGTCTGAGCGCCGGGCCGGGAGGTTCCCGCCCCTCTCCGCTGTCATTGCTCACTTCTCTCCTCTCCCCTCGTAGTGTGCCAGAGAAACTTGCGGCAGATGCCGCGGATCATGCTGGCCTCCTTTTTTCTGAGACGGACCCTGCCCAGGAACTGGCGGATATTGCGCATCCAGTAGGTATGGTTGGTATCGTGGAGAAAGGTGACCCGTGTCAAAACCTGCTCGATATGGTCGTACATGCCCTCCAGGTCGAAGGAGTTGGCATACTCGGCCTCGGGAATGGAATGGCTGCGGGGCCGGTTGAGGGCGAGGTGGAGCTCGTAGGCGTGGATGGCCACGGCCTGGGCCAGGTTGAGTGAGGAGAAGTCGGCAGTGGGAATGGTGGATGTGAACTGGCAGAGATCGAGATCCTCGTTCATAAGGCCGGTGTTTTCCGGCCCGAACATGAGGGCGATCCTGCTGCCGGCCGCCACGCCGGCCACCTCCTCCATCACCTCCCGGGGCGCCTGCTCGCGGGGGCGCTGCCTCCCCTGCCTGGCGGTGGTGCCGACGATGAAGTGAAACGGCGCCGCTGCCTCGGCCGTGGTGGCCGCTATCTGCAGGTCATGGATCAGGTGGGCGGCCTTGTGGGTGGCCATCTTCAGCATCCGTTCCCGGTCCGGTTCCTCCCCGGCAACGACGATGAGACGCGAGATCCCGAAGTTGCAGGCGATGCGGGCCGAGGCGCCGATATTCTCGGGATAGCGGGGGCCCACCAGGATGATGGCGGTCTCCTGCGGCTGCGCGGGAAGGGGATGGCGGTGCGGCATGGGGATATGGCAACGGCATACCGGACCGGGTCAGGGCGGGACGGCCCATGGCCCGGCTCGGCAAGGGCATGAAGGGAAGTGCTCGGGACGGCGCTCAGTTGCCGGCCGGCTCCTCGAGTTCCAGGGTCTTCTTGCGGGAGTCGTCACCGTTGCCGGAAGAGCTGCCGGCCGTGCTGGTCATACGCTTGATAAAGGGAATGATGCCGGACTCGGCCTTGCGCATCTCCTCTTCCGCCTCTTTGAGGGTGATCTGCCAGGCAGGGGCGAATCCGGGCGATTTCTCGAACATGATCTCCACCGCCTTCTGGTAGATCTGCGCCTGCCGCAGTTCCTGGCGTCCGGGTTTCTGGTTCAGGACCTGGACCATGTTGCGCAGGTTGTCACGCTCCTGCTTGATCTTGTCCAGGGCGGCCTTGCGCCGTTCGTTCTCCTCGGAATCGATCTCGAGCTTGGTGTGCAGATGTTCGCGCAGTTTCTTGATGTCCGCCGAGAGCTGCCGCATCTTGAACAGGGCCCGGATCCAGAGAACCAGGGCGACGAGCAGGCCGATGATCAGGCCGCGGAGAAAGGGATTGGCCAGGATAGTGCTGATCCAGCTTGTTTCTTGCATTTGATACCTCTACATGGACAGATGGGCTGATTCCGGTTTCCTGCCCGGGCCCGGCCTTCACAGATATTGGGGTGGCGGGAGACGGCGGCACCGTTCCCGCTGTGGAACGATTCAGCAAAAGTATCGGTCTTTTCAGGTGATTGCCGATAGCGGTGAACTGTTACACGGTTCACATCTTCAGGTGAATCCATACATATTTATTTGATATTCCCTGGTTCGTCAAGGGAAAGAAATGGGTCCTTTCCGGGTGGCCTCCTGTGGATGTTGCGTAATTTCCAGAAGATGCCGACAAGAATGTAGAGGGCTGCCGCCAGCATGATGATGGTGGCGCCAGCCGGCAGGTCCGGCTGGTAGCTGAGCGCCAGGCCGCCGCCGGTGGCGAGCAGGCAGAGGAGGGTGCTGGCAAGCATCATGGCCGGCAGCCGGGTGGTGAGACGGCCGGCGGCGGCAGCGGGCAGGGCCAGGAGAGCGACCACCAGGATGATCCCCACCACCTGGACCAGCAGGACCACGGTCAGGGCCACCAGGCAGAGGAAGATGGTGTTGCAGCGGTCCACGGCAATGCCGGAGATGCGGGCAAACTCCTCGTCGAAGCTGATGGCCAGGAGCCGGTTGTAGAACAGGGTGACCACCAGGAGGAGAACCAGGTCCAGAAGACCGATCAGGAGCAGGTCCCGGGCCGAGACCATGAGGATGTCGCCAAAGAGATAGCTCATCAGGTCTTCGCTGTAGCCGCTGGTCTTGCTGATGAAGAGGATGCCGATGCCCATGCCCACGGACCAGACCGCGCTCAGGACCGTATCCTGGCGCATGGCGGAGTGGCCCTGGAGGAAGGAGATGACCAGGGCCGCCACCAGGGCCGCGATGGTGGCGCCGGTGAGCGGGGTCAGGAAGGCAAGACCGTACTGCTGCTGCAGGTAGCGGGCCGCGCCCATGCCGCCCAGGGTGCAGTGGGCGATGGCGCCGGCGATATAGGTGAGGCGGCGGACGGTGACATAGGAGCCGATGATGCCGCAGGCCACCGAGGCCATGATCCCGGCCAGGAGCGCATACTGGAGGAAACGGAACTGGTGCAGGTCGGTCAGGAACTGGAGCAAGAATGGCCCTCCTCTGAACAGCGGTGGTCGTGACGGATGAGCGACATGTCCTCGCCGTACAGTTCGGTGATGCTGCGGCCGTTCAGGGCACTGGTGGGATGGATCCGCACCCGGCGGTTGACGCAGACAACACTGGTGATGTACTGGTGCACGAAGCCGATGTCATGGGAGACCACCAGGATGGTCATCTTCCGGTTCAGCCGGGCCAGGATCTGGTAGAGTTTCTCTCCCGCCGTGGTGTCCACGTTGGCGGTGGGCTCGTCGAAGAGCAGCATCTCCGGCTTGGCGGCAAGGGCCCGGGCGATGAGTACCCGCTGCCGCTGGCCGCCGGAGAGGCCGGCAAAGTGCCGGTCCCTGTGGGCCAGCATCTCCACCGTGGCCAGGGCCTCCTCGGCGGCGCGTACGTGGCGCCGGCGGAAAGGGCCGAGGCCGGCGCGGGCGGCCAGGCTCATGAGGACCACATCCAGGACCGAGACCGGAAAGTCCCGGTCGAACTGCATGTGCTGTGGAACGTACCCGAGCCGGGACGCCGCCCGGGCCGGCGGCCGGTCAAAGACGCGGATCGTGCCGGTGTCCGGCACTAGGAGCCCCAGGATCAACCGCAGCAGCGTGGTCTTGCCGCCGCCGTTGGGCCCGATGATGGCGATGAATTCGCGCTCCAGGACCTTCAGGTCGACCTCCTCGAGCACCACCGTGGCATCGTAGGCAAAGGAGACATGCTCCATCTCGATGACGACCCTGCGGCTGTCGCTGGTGTTGTCGACGCTGGTCTGTTCCGGCATGGGATCCTTTCACCGGTCCTGTGTCAGCGGCTGTGCCTGCCGCTGTGGCCGTTGTCGACCAGGGAAAAGGTAATCCGTTTGCTGCGCATGTCAACATGGTCGAGCCGGACCCGCACCTGGCCGCCCAACTGGTAGATCCGGTTGCTGCGCTCGCCGATGAGGCGGTGGCCGCGGGAATCGAAGAGGTAATAGTCGTCCTTCATGGAACGGATGGGGATGGCGCCGCTGATGAAGTATTCGAACAGCTCGATAAAGAGCCCGAACGAGGTGACCCCGGAGATGATGGCGTCGAATTCCTCGTCGATACGCTCGAGGAGAAAGAGTGCCGACAGCCTGGCCTGGACGTTCCGTTCCGTGTCGATGGCGATCCGCTCCCGCTTGGAGAGATGGACGCCTGCCTCGGCAAGGGTGGTGTCCGCCGGCAGGATGGGCCCGGGCTTGCCCGTGCCGCTGCGCCGGAGCAAGAGGTTGTGCAGGACCCGGTGCGCCACCAGGTCCGGGTAGCGCCGGATGGGCGATGTGAAGTGGAGATAGTGGCTGGCTGCCAGGCCGAAATGGCCCACGTTTTCCGGCGCATACCGTGCCTGCTGCATGGTGCGCAGGAGCAGGTTGTTGACCACGTATTCGGCCGGTGTGCCCCGTGCCTCGTCAAGTACCCGGGCAAACCAGGAGGGCGTGATCTCGGTGGGCGGCAGTTGCAGGCCCAGGGACTTGGCCGCATCGGTGAAGGCATCCACCTTGAGGGGATCCGGGTATTCGTGGATCCGGTAGAGGACCGGCTCGCCGGCCTCCTCCAGGGTCTCGGCCACTGCCTCGTTGGCGGCCAGCATGAACTCTTCGATCATCTGGTGGGCCTCGTTCCGTTCGGCCCTGCCGATGGCGGCGATCCTGTTGCCGTCCAGGGTGATGGTGGCCTCGGGGATGGTGAAGCCCAGGCTGCCGCGCCGCATGCGGCGTTGGTACAGGAGATCGGCCAGGCTGCGGGCCGCGGTCAGCATGGGCAGCAGGCCGGTATGGTGGCGCTGTTCCTTCGCGTCTTCCAGGTAGACGGCCCTGTGCACCATGTTGTAGGTGAAGCGGCGGTGGCTCCTGATCATGCTCCTGGTGTAGTGCTGGCCGATGCGGCGGCCCCGGGAATCGAACTCGAGGATGGCGCTGAAGGCCGGCCGGTCCTGGTCCGGAACCAGGCTGCAGAGATCATTGGAGAGACGTTCCGGCAGCATGGGCAGGACCAGGTCGGGCAGGTAGACGCTGGTGCCGCGGCTGTAGGCCTCCCGGTCGATGGCCGAATCCGGACGGACGTAGTGGCTGACGTCGGCGATGGAGACATAGAGGCGGAAACCGCCCCTGGCCGTGGGTTCCACGCAGATGGCATCGTCAAAATCGCGGGCGGTCTCGCCGTCGATGGTGACGTGCTGCACCTGCCGCAGGTCGGCCCGGTCGCCCTGATACCCGGTGAGCGGTTCCAGGCGGGCGGTCTCCTCCTCCACCTGGGCGGGAAAGCCACGCCGAAGCGAGAACTGCTCGATGGCCATCCGGATCTGGACGTTGACACTGAGGGGATCGCCCAGGATCTCGATGATCCGTCCCTCCGGGCCCCGCCGCTCACTGCCGTAGTCGATGATCTCCACCAGGACCGCGACCCCGTCTTTCGCGCCCATGGCGTTTTTATGCCGGACGAGGACGCTGTAGGGCAGGCGGTCGTTGTCCGGCGTGACAAGACCCTTCGTGCCGTTTTTGTTGTAGATGCCGCAGAGCCGGGAGATGGCGCGGTTGAGCACCTTGATGACCCTGCCTTCGCGCCGGCCGCGGGACCGGCCAGTGACCTCAACCAGGACCGCGTCGCCCTGGCTGGCCGTGCCAAGGTTGTGGGCGGCGATGAAGATGTCCTTGCCCGTGGCATCGGGGTCAGCGGGAATGGCAAAGCCGAAGCCCCTGGCGGTCAGGTCCAGGGTGGCCTCGATCTCGTCTTTGTCCCGGCTGACCTGGAAGCGGTTTTTCCGTTCCTGCACCCGGCCGGAACGGACCAGGCCGTCGAGCAGTTCCCTGACCGAGCTCCTTGCGGTGTGGGGCAGACCCATGCCCCTGGCGATGGCGGAGATGGAGAGGGGGCGACTCTGGCTGGTGAGGAAATCGAGGATCTGCGTGGCCGGCGGCCGGGATGAGCTGGTGTGCCTGGCCCAGGCATGGTAACGGTCAATCTTGTCTTTCTTGCCGATTCTGCGCCGGCGTTTTGTTTTTACTGTCATATGGATATTGCTTTTCTCTTGGTAGGAATTATTGTTGTATGATGGAGGTCCCCATGATCGGAGCCCGTCGACTGGTGGTGCCGACGGTATCGGGAAGGCCGGCATGGCCGGATGTGCGCGGTGACGGAGCCAGGATGGGTTACCCTGTAGGTTGTGCGGGCGGGCAGTCTTCCGCAGAGGGGACCTGCTCTGGGGTATCTCGGATTTCTCTTTGTTCCGGCGGGGGGATCTGCTACAGTGCGGATCGCTGTTCCCGAATACACCATTGTACACAATCTGACAGGTAAAGAAAGAAAAATCCTTGCCGGGGATGGAGCGGAGCCGGCCGGACCGGAGAAGAAAACAACCGGAATTTCATGCAGTATCGCAAGTTTGATCGAGACGCATACGAGAAGGTGATGCGGGGTTATATCGGTGACAGACCCGGGAGCGGGGTCTTCTGGGACGCCTTGGATTTCGCCTTCGAGGCCCATGGCGACCAGTGGCGCCGCTCCGGTGATCCCTATATCATGCACCCGTGCAGCGTGGCCCGCATCCTGGCCGAGGAGCTCGATATCCGGAACGCAGAGATCCTGGCGGCGGCCCTGCTCCATGACACGGTGGAGGACGTGGAAGAGGTGACCGCCGAGGTCATCCGCAGAAAGTTCGGCCACAATGTGGAAGCCATTGTCGAGGGATGCACCAAGGTCACCCACTATACGGGCGACAAGCAGACCTTCAAAAAACTGGTCCATCGCAAGATCTTCAGCGGCGCCGCGGCCAAGCCGGAGGTCATGGTGGTCAAGCTGGCCGACCGTCTCCACAACCTGCGGACCCTCTCCTCCATGCCGCGGCACAAACGGCAGAAGATCGCCGACGAGACCCTGGACATCTACGCCCCCCTGGCCACCATCCTGGGCCTGTTCGCCATCAAGCGCGAGCTCTACAACCTGGCCCTGGCCTACAAGTTTCCACGTCAGGGCAACAAGCTGCAGATTCATCTCAACAGGCTTCGCCAGGATCCCGCCATCCGCAGGATCGTCGAACATGTGCAGGAGACCCTGGACCAGGAGCATATCGAGGCCAGGGCCACGCTGCGGACCAAGGGGCTGTGGGGCTATTACGATGTCAAGAACCGGATCCTGATCAAGGAGATCGAGAGCCCGCAGGAGATCCTCATCACCGCCGCCACCCGGGCCGATTGCTACCAGGCCCTCGGCGTCCTCAACCAGGCCTATCCGCCCATTCCCAGGACCATCCGCGATTTCATCGCCAACCCCAAGCCCACCGGCTACCAGGGATTGCATGCCCGGGCCAACATCAGCGGCCGCAAGTATCTCTTCAAGATCCGCACCGAGGAGATGTCCCGCCGCGCCCAGCGGGGCCTGGTGCGGGACTGGACCTCCACTGGCAAGGGCAGGACCCGCTTCGTTCGTGAGATCCAGGAGATGTTCGATATTCTCGGCAGTGACGAATCGGTCTCCTACCGGGACATGATCGCTGCCGGCGGCCGCAAGGAGATCTATACCTACACTCCCCAGGGCGACCTGATCTGCCTGCCGGTCAATTCCCTGGTCCTGGACTTTGCCTTCCGGGTCCACACCGATATCGGTCACGGCTGTGTGGCCGCCATTGTGGGCAGGCAGCGGGTCGAACCGGACCATGTCCTCAAGGACGGCGATGTGGTCAAGATCATCAAGCAGGATACGCCGGTCAAGTTCGACCAGGCCATCCAGCGGCTCTGCCAGACCCCGCGCGCCCGTTCCGAGCTGGCCAAGGCCTTCCGGGTCCGGCGGCAGGAGGTCTCCCGCATGGTCGGGCACTCGGTGCTCCACCAGGAACTGCGCCGCTACGGCCTGCCGGTGGAGGTCCTGGAGAAGAGGGGCATGGCCGATATCCTGGCCTATTTCAGGATCGAATCCATGGAGGATCTGTATCTGCAGGTGGGTGAGGGCAGGGTGCGCCTGCGCGAGCTCATCTACGAGATCCGCAGCGGCCTCTATGTGGGCCGGGAGACACTGCAGCTTCCCACCGGGGTCTTTAACCGGATCGAACTGACCACCGTGGATCCGGTGGTGGTCAAATCCTCGGCCTGCTGCAAGCCCAAACCCCTGAACCGGGGCGTCATCGGCCTGCTGAGCGAGCGCGGCCTCTCCCTGCACCGTATGGACTGCAAACGCCTGCAGAATCTCAAGTTCCAGCGCGAGGATGCCGTGGAGGTCCGCTGGAGGCTGCGCGAGACCAGGCTGGTCAAGCCCCAGAAGATCGTGGTCATGGCCGCCTCGCGTCACCGGTTGTTCATGCTGCTCTCCGTGGCGCCCGAGGAGATGAAGGTGGGCGAGATCATCTCCCTCTCCGGCCGTCCCGTGTCCGAGCCCGCCTGGGAGATCAACTTCACCGTGGCTGACCTCCACGGCCTCAGGAAGATCCTCCGCCATTTCGACCGCTCCTCCCTGCCCTACGAGTTCGAGCTCGAACAGTAGCCGGCCGACGATTCTGTCCCTTCCGGTACAGCTCCTTCACCTGATGGAGCGGCGCCCATCCGGCATCGGGCAAAAAAATACATGGGCCTGCTTTTTTTCTTGACAGTAGCACATCGTGGTACTTATACTGAAGGCAAATAGAAATCATTCTCCATGACAGGAACGACAGGAGCCCTCCCATGATGAACCTTGATCAACTGCGCAGCAACCGGCAGCTGGTGAACTGCATCGACTGGCACATGACCCCGGAAAAGGCGGTGGAGATGTACCTGGAGTGGGGGACCGGCTGGGTTCGCGGCAACGACTTTGTGGCCAGTGCCAATGACGAGTCTGTCTATTTCGTGATCTATGACTGGGAGACCCCGCCCAGGGCCACCCTGATCAGGAGAACAGTGGGGGGCGCCGAAGAGATCGCCAGCCTCGATATCCCGGAAGAACTGTTCACCGCGTCGTGGAAGGAAAACGGGACCAAGCCGGGGGGCACGGTGCATCCGCCCAACGAGGAACTCAAGCGCTGGCTGTGTGAAAAACTCGATGGACCGCCCCTGGACTGGAGCAGAACCGATAACTGAGAAATCGTCGACAGTGTCGATCCGGTTATCATGGCAGATAACCGACCATGCCCGCCCGGGCGGGCATAACATGAAAACAGAAGCAGTGCCGGAAACCGCGGTACAACCACCGCAGGCGGCAACTGGTTCGGGTCTCTCACCCTTGAGTTCCGTTTTCTGAAAAGACTGACCAGGCAGCGACAGCAGCCTTCTTCAGTACACTCCTCCTTCCTGGCAGGCGCCTGCAGAACCGTCCCCCTCCTTGTCGGTTCACCGCAGGC
>Ga0256840_1002830_pt1 | contig 14835 bp, 10 predicted proteins | sample 355202metaG_FD_185969 | JGI IMG/M metagenome (GOLD analysis project Ga0256840, IMG submission 185969) | Hydrothermal vent microbial communities from Mid Atlantic Ridge, Atlantic Ocean - 355-202 | ecosystem: Environmental > Aquatic > Marine > Hydrothermal vents | place: Atlantic Ocean: Mid...
CCGCGTACTCCATAGGGAGTTGGCTAAAGACTTGTTTACAAAAACCGTGGACTATCATAGACACGGCATCTTCTTCTGTGATACCTCTTTGACGTAAGTAAAAGAGTTGTTCATCAGATATCTTTGACGTGGTTGCTTCATGCTCCACTTGACCTTGTGTGTCTTTTGACTCAAGGTAAGGGAATGTATGGGCTCCACATTCAGACCCAATGAGCAGTGAATCACACTCAGAGTAGTTTCTAGCTCCCACTGCTGAGTTGGCTATTTTGACTAATCCTCTATAGGTATTTTGACCTTTCATAGCCGAGATACCTTTTGAGATAATGGTAGACTTGGTGTTTTTACCAATGTGTATCATCTTTGTTCCTGTGTCTGCTTGTTGGGCTAGGGTAGTGACTGCTACTGAGTAAAACTCACCCACTGAGTTGTCACCTTTTAAGATACAAGAGGGGTACTTCCATGTGATGGCAGAACCCGTCTCAACCTGTGTCCAAGACACTTTAGCATTGTCACCCTCACAGATGGCACGTTTGGTTACGAAGTTGTATATACCACCTTTCCCAGTCTCATCACCTGGGTACCAGTTTTGGATAGTAGAGTATTTTATCTCTGCATCTTTTAAGATGACAAGTTCCACTACGGCTGCATGAAGCTGATGGTCATCACGTGTAGGTGCTGAACATCCTTCGTTGTAAGAAACATGTGAACCTTCATCTGCGATGATAAGTGTTCTTTCAAACTGACCTGTGTTCATAGCGTTTATTCTAAAGTATGTAGAAAGCTCCATAGGACAACGTACACCTTTTGGGATGTAAACGAATGTTCCATCGGTAAACACAGCAGAGTTTAGTGCGGCAAAGTAGTTGTCTGCCATAGGTACTACGGAGAACATGTACTTTTTAACAAGCTCTGGGTAGTCTTGAATGGCTTCAGAGATAGAACAAAAGATAACCCCATGCTTTTCAAGCTCTTCAGAGTAAGTAGTTTTAACAGAAACAGAATCCACAACAGCATCCACAGCTACTTTTACACCTGCTAGTTGTTTTTGCTCATCTAGAGAGATACCTAACTTTTCATAAGCTTCTAGTATCTTAGGATCTACTTCATCTAAGCTGTCTATCTGCTCTTTAGGGGCAGCAAAGTAAGAGATGCTTTGGTAGTCTATAGGTGTATAGTCTAGCTTAGCCCAGTGAGGCTCAGTCATGCTCTCCCATTTTTTAAGTGCTTTGATTCGTAAATCTAGCATCCACTCAGGCTCTTCTTTTTTCTTAGAGATGAATCTTAGAGTATCAACATCTAACCCTGGTTCTATGATGTCAGTTTCGATGTCTATCTCAAAGCCAAGTTCGTACTCCCCCGAGACAGCAGTATCTAATCCTTCATTTGCCATTTAATTTCCTTGTAATCCAGTATAATCGGATAATTTTAGTCTTAATTAGGTTATAGCACAAAAAAGCTTCTCAGTCAAGGAGATAAATCAAGTTTTACCAATAATTTTAATATTTGTTGTGATTGTGCCACCTAGTTATTTTACATTGACATTATATCACGACTTACTAAGACAAGCTAATCAAGTTCACACATGAGCATAGAGTCCACCATACCACGGGCTACTTGCTCAGTCCCTACTACTATCTTGTAGTTAGGGAACTCTTTTTTGAGTGCTTCTTTTTCTACAAATCTATCTACCTTTATGGTGACAGGGATGTCAAGTTGCATGGATTTCAAACTATCACAGACTAGATGTATCTTTTCGCTGTTGTCAAAGGCTACCATGACAGCCAGTGCATCTTGTATGTTGGTAGACTCTAAGATGCTTTTTTTAGTTGCATTTCCAAAGATGACATGTTTCCCATCTTTTTGACCTTCTTTGACGTTGTGCATGTTACTCTCTATGGCTATGTAGGTTACGCCACGTTGTTCTAGTTTATCACAAATCCTTCTACCTAAACGCCCATACCCAAGTACTACGACATGATGCTTTATGTGTTCTTTTTGCATGCCTACTAGGTCTAGCTCTTTGTCTTTCGTCAAGACATCTGCTAAGGAAGAAATGTTACGCAGTACAAAAGGCGTGAGTATCATAGAGAGTATGATAGTCACTATGAGTACTTGAGAGACCACAGGACTCACTAGCTCTTTTGCAGAGGCAAGCTCAAAGATGACAAGCCCAAACTCACCTAGCTGAAAGAGTGCCAACGATGTTTTAAGTGCCACACGCTTGATGGCTACGCGTGAAACCAGCAGAAAGATGATAGCCATTTTTATGACAGTAAAAAGCAGAAGTAAGCCTAAGATGATGTGGTAGTACTCTGTTACCACCCCAAAGTCTATCTGCATGCCTACCGTCACAAAAAAGATACCTAAAAGCAAGTCTCTAAAAGGTATGAGGTCAGCTTCGACTTGATGCTTGTAGCGAGTCTCTGCGATGATCATCCCTGCTATCAACGCACCCAAAGAGTAAGAAAACCCTAAAGAATGTGCCAATACTGATGCTCCCATAACGAGAAACAGTACTGACCCTATGAAGATTTCATCTGAGTTACTTTTAACCACTTCGTTAAAAAATGGTTCAAGTATAAACTTCCCAAATGCCCATAAGACCACAAACAAGATGATGGCATCTAAAGCAGTCTTCCCTAGTAGAACACCAAGAGAGAGGTCATCTTTAGAAAAGATGGTAATCATCAGCAAGATAGGAACAACCATAATGTCTTGAAAGATTAATATACCCAAAGACCGCTGTCCATACTCTTTGCCTATGTCACGGTTTGAGTTGAGTATCTTGAGTACTATGGCTGTAGAAGAAAGAGCAAGAGCCGCTGCGACGATGATGGAAGACTTAACAGAGATGCCAAAGGCGTAGTGGGAGAGTAGAAAAAAAGTAAGCATACTCAAGCCTACTTGTAAACTCCCAAACAAAAACACCTCATGACGCATCTTTATGAGGTGCTTTATGGAAAACTCCAAGCCTATGGTAAACATAAGAAACACGATACCAAACTCAGCGATAGTGTGTAATTCTTGAGAGTTTTTTGCATGAGAAAGCTGCAACATATAGGTGATGATAATCCCTGTACTTATGTACCCTATAATGGTAGGTATGTGAAATCGCGTAAGCAACAAGTTCGTAACAGTCGCTATAAAAATGGTAAGTACGATGATTTCAAGCATTTTTTGTTCCTTACGTATGAGTTAGGGTAATTGTATCAGAATAACATGGCATCTATTTTGATTTTTCTATAATTTCAAATGGGTATATAACCTTACTCTCTAAAAAACCTATATACAGGTTTTTGGTGGTAAATTTGATATAGGTCATTATGGATTTAATGAAAAAAATGGGTGCTTGAAAATACCATCAAAGTACGGTATACTCGTTAGAAATAAAGGTTTATTTACAGATGGCTGTAAAAAAGTACTAAAAGTTGTCCAAAGTGCAAACAAAAGAGTGTCATAAATAAAGGGTCTCGTAGAAGGATTAAAAGGTATTTATGCACAGAATGTGACTTAATGACAAATAGTATCTAATTCGGTACATTTTAAATATATACCGAATAAACATGAAAATTTCGGTATATCCTGTGCATATATTGAAAAAATATAAAAAGTTAAATTTAGGGTAAGGAACTAAATCCTAACTTTAAAACCAAATAACATACACAACATCATAACCTAATGCCGACTATCTCTACTCTTCTCAAACTCCTCAGTACTCTTTCTAAGCACATTAAGTAGCTCTTCACTGTTTTTGTACTCTTGTGTAAAAAAGTCAATAAGGTTTAGATAAGCATCATATTTTTCTATGAGGTCTGTGGTATTAGCATCTAGGGTAGGGGACTGTAGGTTGTAGGTGGAGAGTAAGTCTATGTATGTTGCTCTACGTGTGGAGTCTATGATGATAGATAAATAGTTGTTTTTTTGTTTTGTAGTATAGACTTATATTATTGTATGTATTTTAGATAAAAAGAATATTAAATGTTAGGTGAGATTATTTGAATTGGTTGCGGGAGTAGGATTTGAACCTACGACCTTCGGGTTATGAGCCCGACGAGCTACCAAACTGCTCTATCCCGCGACAGGATTTTAATAAGTGTTTCAACTTATTTGGAGTGGAAGTTTATCTTCTTTTACTTAAAGCAAAATAATGAAACAAGATAAATGTTTCAAAAGTGTTCCAATGGATGGGGTAGAGGGATTCGAACCCCCGAATACCAGTACCAAAAACTAGTGCCTTACCGCTTGGCGATACCCCAACATTCATAAGTCATTATGGCTTATGTGGACGGAATTATAGCACCAAATTATTTACTTGTCAAGAGGTTTTTTAAAAAGTTTTTAAATATTTTGTAGAAATTTCTTAACTAAAGACGTAATAGGTATAATAAGCCCAATAATTTAAACTATTTGGAGCGTAAATATATGTCAACAGAAGCTATAAAAAGAGTAGAAAAAGCTATAGAAGAGACCAAAAGAGGTCGTATGGTCATCATGATGGATGATGAAGACAGAGAAAATGAGGGTGACCTTGTGTATGCTGCGACATTTTCTACCCCAGACATGGTGAACTTCATGGCTAAAGAAGCACGTGGGCTCATCTGCACGCCTATTACCAAAGAGATAGCAACAAAACTTGACTTACTTCCCATGGTCACAAACAATGTTTCTAACCATGAGACAGCATTTACAGTCTCCATAGACTCCACCAATGCAGAAACAGGCATCTCATCTGCAGAGCGTGATGACTGTATATCTAAGCTTGCTTCTCCTCAGACTGTGGCTTCTGACTTTGTGCGTCCTGGGCATATCTTCCCGCTCATTGCTAAAGATGGTGGGGTGCTTGTACGTACAGGGCACACAGAAGGTTCTGTAGACTTATGTAAACTAGCAGGTCTTGCCCCTGCTGCTGTCATCTGTGAAATCATCAAAGATGATGGTACTATGGCACGTATGGATGATTTGAAAGTATTTTCTAAAGAGCATGACTTGTGTATAGTCTACATTTCTGATATCGTTGAATATAGACTTGCAAATGAGCAACTTGTTAAACGTGAGAGTGTGGAAGAGTCAGAACTTAGAGGTATAAAAGTAGAGAAGATAACGTACTCTGATCACTTAGACCGTACCCATACAGTTATCCAGTTTTATAAGTCACATGAAACTGCCAATGTAAAATTTCATAACATAGGAACAGATATAGGGCTAGTACTTGATGACAAGCGTTTTTCTGCACTTAACAACTCAATAGAGTACTTAAAAAATAATGGTGGAACACTTATATTTTTAGATACAAAAACCATCTCACACGAACAAGCCAAAGAATTTGGTGTTGGGGCACAGATACTTAAAGACCTTGGTATTAAAAATATTAACCTTCTCACAACAAACATAGACACAGAGTTTGTAGGTCTTGCAGGATTTGGGTTAGATGTGGTTTCTAAAGTGGAAGTTATCTAACGGTATTTACTTTTCTATATTATTTAATATTTTATCTTTCTATGACTTTACTTTCGGGGCTAGCATAGAACTATCTCTCACTTCATAACCAAAACTACTTTGACATTTTTTGACATTATAGGGCTACAATCATTCCATATAAAACTCTAATGGAGCCTAGACTTAATGAAAAAGTTTACACAAACGATACTATTACTCATAGGAATATCTGCTACGTTGAATGCAAAAGATATAAAAGAAATTAAAATGATGTGTAAGGGTGGAAATATTGAGAGTTGTCTTGACATGGGGTTAAAGTATTATATTGGTGAAGGGGTAGAACAAGATACAAGCCTAGCAGCCAAATATTTTAATATACCATGTAATGCTGGAGATGCTACAGGATGTTATAACCTTGGAATCATGTATGATCTTGGCATAGGTGGTGAAGAAAATGTTGTAAAAGCTACAGAGTTTTATACAAAAGCATGTCACTCTGGAAATGCTATGGCATGTTATAACCTTGGGTTAAAATATGATAAAGGTGAGGGTGTAAAACAAGATGCTTTTGAAGCAGTTAAGTATTTTGCTCTAGCCTGTGAAGGTGGTGAGACGAGCGGATGTATTAATCTTGGATATAAATATGATAGAGGAGAGGGTATTGTTCAAGATTATGTAAAAGCCATAAAATTTTATACAAAAGCATGTGATGCTAAAGATGCAATGGCATGCTATAACCTTGGTCTCATGTATGATAGTGGAGAAGGTATTATGAAAGATACTTTCAAATCTGTGAAGTATTTTACACAAGCATGTAATGGTGGAGATGCTGGAGGATGTTTGAACATTGGTTACAAATATGATAGAGGAGATGGTGCTCCACAAGATTATGTAAAAGCTATGAAACTCTATACACAGGCATGTGATGGAAAAGATGCCATAGGCTGTTATAATTTAGGACATATGTATGCCAAGGGTGAAGGTGTTAAGGAAGATATTTTGCAGGCATTTAAGTATTTTACGAAAGCATGTGGTGCTGGTGATGCTGAAAGTTGTGATGTGCTTGGTGTTATGAAGGAAGAAGTAGAAAGTGTGAAAGAAGGGTTAGTAGAAAAAGTACTTGAGGAACATACTGCCTATCTTTAATTTTTTACATATAAAAAGCTAAAAAATGCTACTATCTTTAATGATAATGCCACATATTGGGGAAAGAAATGACTAAAGAAATACCTATAAAAACCATAGATATCATAAAAAACAATCCTAAATACCAAGAACTCGTACGCACACGTAGTCGTTTCGCATGGACACTTTCCATACTGATGTTACTGGTGTATTACACTTTCATTATGACTATCGCTTTCAATCCTGAACTTTTGGCTATACCTTTGAGTGATGGTTCGGTGATTTCTGTAGGCATACCTGTTGGCATTGCTATCATACTTTTTTCATTTTTACTTACAGGCGTGTATGTCTACAAGGCTAACAACACCTATGATGTGATGCTCGAAGACATCAAAGCAGACTTAGCAGACAAAGGAGCGTTACATGAGTAAGCTACTTACTGTGCTACTGTCACTCACTTACGTAGCTTTAGCTTCTGGTACTATAGACGCAGATGTAGAACGCCAAGCCTTGAACATCCCCGCAGTCATCATGTTTCTCATCTTTGTAGGTGGTACATTGATGATAACCTACTGGGCAGCCAAACGCACTAAAACCGCTTCTGACTTTTACACCGCGGGTGGTGGCATCACAGGTTTTCAAAACGGTATGGCGATAGCAGGAGACTACATGTCTGCAGCTTCGTTTTTGGGTATCTCTGGGCTTGTGTACTTAGCAGGGTACGATGGACTCATCTACTCCATAGGGTTTTTGGTAGGCTGGCCTATTATTTTGTTTCTTATTTCGGAACGTTTGCGTAACTTGGGTAAATACACCTTTGCCGATGTAGCCTCATTTAGGCTCAAACAAGAGCCTATTAGAGTACTCTCTGCTTTTGGTGCTATAACCACAGTCATACTCTACCTCATAGCACAGATGGTAGGTTCTGGTAAGCTTATAGAGCTTCTTTTTGGCTTGCCTTATGAGTATGCAGTGGTGCTTGTAGGTGTGTTGATGATACTTTACGTGACCTTTGGGGGGATGCTTGCAACCACATGGGTGCAGATTATCAAAGCAGGGCTTCTGCTTAGTGGTGCAACCTTTATGGCAGTTGCTGTGTTGTACCACTTTGACTTCTCTTTTGAAAAGCTCTTTGCTTCTGCTGTAGACATACACGACAAAGGCATAGACATCATGAGTCCTGGTGGGCTTGTCTCTGACCCCATCTCTGCTATCTCTTTAGGTGTTGCTCTTATGTTTGGTACAGCTGGGCTTCCTCATATACTCATGCGTTTTTTTACAGTAAGCGATGCAAGAGAGGCCAGAAAATCTGTGTTCTTTGCCACAGGGTTCATAGGATACTTTTACATCCTTACATTCATCATAGGCTTTGGAGCAATTGTACTTGTACTTAAAAATCCAGAGTACCTAGATATGGCAAAACAAGCCATAAGCGGTGGTTCACCTCTCATAGGTGGCAAGAACATGGCAGCCATTCACCTTAGCCACGCTGTAGGAGGTGACTACTTCTTAGGATTCATCTCAGCAGTTGCCTTTGCTACCATACTGGCCGTTGTCTCAGGACTCACCCTTGCAGGTGCATCTGCCATCTCACATGACCTCTATGCAAACGTACTAGAAAAAGGAGTCTGTGACGAAGCCAAAGAAATGCGTGTCTCAAAGATAGCAACCGTAGTTCTGGGCGTCATAGCCATAGCACTTGGCATCGCCTTTGAAAAGCAAAACATCGCTTTTGTAGTAGGCTTAGCCTTTGCCATCGCAGCCTCATCTAACTTCCCTGTGCTGTTCCTCTCTATGTTTTGGTCTAAGCTCACCACACGTGGTGCAGTAGTAGGGGGCATACTAGGTTTAAGTACGGCCATCATCTTAGTGATACTTGGCCCTATAGTCTGGGTAGACATCTTCGGTTTTGCAGATGCCATCTTCCCCTACAAATACCCAGCACTCTTTTCTGTAACGGTAGCCTTTGTGGGTATCTGGTTCTTCTCCATCACCGACCACTCAGCACGTGCCAAACAAGACAGAGATGCTTTTGAAGCACAAGACATCCGTTCCCAAACAGGGATAGGGGCAGAGGGAGCGTCTGCACACTAATTTCTACAAATAAGAGCGTATTGCTCCTATTTGTAGAATCTTTCTTTTTTCTCTTCAACTCTTCAACCTTTTACGCTAAAATAATCCCAATAGAGATACGCAAAGGAAGAACACATGACCAAACAAATATTTAACCCAAACCCAGACTATGCAAAAGATGCAGCCATAAACTCTATGGATGCCTACTGGAAGCTGCAAAACAAAGCCATAGAAGACTATGAAAGCTTCTGGAAAGAGTATGCAGATGAGAAGATAGAGTGGCTAGCACCTTATGACAAGGTACTAGATGAGTCTAACGCTCCTTTTTATGAGTGGTTTACTAACGGTAAGCTCAATGTCTCTAACCAGTGTATAGACAGACACCTAGAAACTAAGGCAACTCAAAATGCCATCATTTTTGAGGGAGACAAGGGAGATGTGGATCATATCACCTATGCACAGCTCTCTACACGTGTAAACAAAATGGCAAACTTACTCAAAAATGAGTTTGGCGTACAAAAAGGTGACAGGGTAGTTCTCTATATGCCTATGATACCAGAAGCCGCCTATGCAATGCTTGCTTGTACACGTTTAGGTGCTATTCATTCCATCGTTTTTGGTGGGTTTTCTGCTGAGGCACTCAAAGACCGTATAGAAGATGCCGAGGCGAAAGTGGTCATCACGGCTGATGGAGCGTACCGTAAAGGTAAACCATATATGCTTAAAAATGTAGTGGATGAGGCACTCTCTCAAGGTGGTAAATCTATAGAAGCTGTACTGATTGTAAAAAGAAATAATGAAGATATCACTTGGATAGAAGGACGTGACCATGACTATAATGCGATGATAGACGCACAGTCCGATGTTTGTCCTTTTGAGCCTATGGACTCTGAAGATCCACTTTTCTTACTCTATACATCAGGAAGTACAGGGAAACCAAAAGGCGTTCAGCACTCTACAGCAGGCTACATACTCTGGGCTCAAATGACTATGGAATGGGTATTTGACTTGCGTAAAGATGACGTCTTTTGGTCTACAGCTGACATAGGCTGGATAACAGGACATACCTACATCGTCTATGGACCGCTCGCTGCTGGGACAACCACTGTCATGTTTGAAGGTGTGCCTACGTACCCTGATGCTGGGCGTGCATGGAAAATGGTGCAAGAGCATAACATCACACAGTTTTACACTGCTCCTACAGCCATAAGACTCCTACACAAAACAGGCGAAGATGAGCCTAAGAAGTATGACCTCTCACGCCTCAGAGTGCTAGGAACTGTAGGAGAACCCATAGACCCACCTGCATGGAAATGGTATTATGAGACAGTAGGTAATTCTAAATGTGCCATAGTAGACACCTATTGGCAAACTGAAACTGGTGGACACATGATAAGCCCATTACCAGGGGCAACACCTATCAAGCCTGCATGTGCGACCTTTGCCTTGCCAGGGATCATCGCGGAAATCATTGAAGAAGATGGTACACCTACACCTGTAGGTGAAAAAGGACTTATGTGTATTACCCGTCCTTGGCCTTCTATGATACGTAACATTTGGGGTGACCCTGAGCGTTTCAAAAAAGCGTACTTTGGAGACTGTAAAAAAGACGGCAAACCTGTCTACTTTACAGGAGATGGTGCGATGATAGACGATGATGGCTACATCACCATCACAGGACGTACCGATGATGTCATCAATGTCTCAGGTCACCGCATAGGTACAGCAGAGATAGAAGCAGCCATAAAAAATGTAGATACTGTAGCAGTGTCTGCTGTAGTTGGAAAACCACATGCTATCAAAGGTGAGGGGATATTTGCGTACATTGTACTCAAAGATGAGGGAAGCCATAGTACTGAAGAGATGAAAACACTCATCAACAGTGTACTTAAAAAAGAGATAGGGGCTATTGCTTTATGTGATGGCATCGCTATCGTACCAGATGTGCCTAAAACACGTTCTGGGAAGATTATGAGACGTATCTTGCGTAGTATTGTTAAAGGTGAGGAAATCACTCAAGACACTTCAACACTTGAAGACCCATCTATAGTGGGTATCATTGAAAACATTGTAAAAGAGGGCTAATCCTCTTTTATCATTTTGAGTCTATAAAGATACTTTATTTTTCTGGGGGGAGACAACATACTTGGTTTCTACCATTATGTTTAGCTTTATACAAAGCAGTATCTGCACGTTTGAGTAAGGTATGGATAGTCTCACTATCATCATTATGTAATGAGCTAAGTCCTATACTTATGGTGATTTTTAGAGCATCATGATTATCAATTGGGATTGTATGTTTTGATATGTTCTCACGTAATCTATCTGCTATCTGATAAGCAGCTTCAGCGTTTGTTTTGGGCATAAGCACTGCAAACTCTTCACCACCAATTCTTCCTATATGGTCTTTTGTTCGTGTATTTAAAATCATAAGTTTAGAAACAGCAGTAATGACTATATCTCCTACATCATGACCATAGGTATCATTAACATTTTTAAAATGATCTATGTCAATGACAAGACAGGTTAGTTCTTCATGATTACTTTTTGCCCCTGATACTTCTAAATCAGCGATATCAAAAAATGCACGTCTGTTAAATAGCTCTGTCATAGGGTCTGTTGAGGCTAAATGTTTTAAATGTTTTTCAAGTTCTATCTTTTTTCGTAGTTCTTCTTCTAGTTCTTTTTTAGCAATGTTGAGTGCTTTTGTCTTTTCTCCAACCGTATGAAACAGACGGGTACTCTCACTTTTTTGTTGTTCTAAAAGTTTCTCTCTGGATTCAAATGATTCTTTTCTTACAATATTGATACGATACGCAAGTAAAAGAGAGAACAGTACAATCTCTATAATAGACACTATGACAATGAAACTGCTAAGAAAATGACTATAAGGCAAAATCCCAAATGTTAGCAATACCATAAAAGTCATACTAATGCTAAAAACAGCTAATGTAAGAATATATATTCTTTGAATAATTGATCTTACACTTAATAGCCATAGTGCAGAGCCAAGTGTTAGTAATAGCAGAGGTGTTGCTAGTAAATTCATCATATAAAAGCCACTGCTAGGTGATATAACCATCCACATAATAGTACCTAGGGATATATATATGATGCTATTATATATTTTATGTAGGGTTTTATGGTGTTTTTCTGTCTCTAAAATTGCCTGTGAAAAGAGGAGTAAAGATATGAAAAATAATGGAATAACAAGCTGTAATATATCAAAGATTTCTTGATTGATGAAAGGTAATATAAGACCTTTGAAGTTTGCAACCCATAGACCAAATAATGTAACATACAAGATATAATAAAGGTAAACTCTATCTTTAAAATATAAAAAATAGATAAAGTTATAGAGTATAATTGTGACAAGGGCAGTGAGATAAGCAAGATATAAATACTTTTTTATTTGTATCTCTTTTGTATACAGTGTCTCATCCTTTAGTTCAATGGCACCATATATTCCATGCATAGATTCTACTTTAATGTAAATCTCTTTGGATTCTCCCGCATTAAAATGTAGTTTAAAGGAAGGTGTAGACTCTTGTATTTTACGATTCTTTACTGGAATGTTTAATCCATTTTGTGTATAAGTAATTTGTTCTGATATAGTATATAGGTCTACAACTTTATGTACTACTTCTGTAAATTCAAGTATCATGTTTTTATCTGAAGTACTATTGTTTTGTATATTTAAATGAAACCATACTTCATTGTCTGGAAAACCAAGACTTATGGTGTTGGCTGTTGTGTTTGTAAAGTTAGTATCTTGGATATCTTGTATATCATAAAACGTACCATCTGGCTCAATAAAATAATCAACATTAAACTCTGTATACGTTTTGTCGTGATTATTTAAAACAAGGTTTGCATCGGTTGCTGCTGTTATAGTCGTGGGTATGACAATAAGAAGTACCATAAAAATAGTTTTTATTATGACTGAAAATAGATTAGTGTTCATTATTATGGCACTCCTTTATATATTTGATTGAAGAAGTGTAACTTAAAATTGTCAAATTGTTTTGACATTTTATACCAATCATAGTAATCCCTTTAATTTTAGTAAATCTTCCAAAACATCTTTTTTTGCAGAGGGGTTTCTAAGTAGATAGTTCGGGTGGTAGGTAGGTATTACCATATAATGTTCTTTTTGTTGTACTAGTCCTCTTATGCTACCCAGTGGTGCATCATCACCAGTCAGATAATAATAAGCACTTTCTCCAAGTGTAAGTATTACTTTAGGTTGTACCAAGTCAATCTCTTTGAGTAAATACGAATGACAAGTATGTGCATGTTTTGGAGAAATACTTTGACCCTCTGGTGAATGGCATTTGAGTATATTGCTAAGATAGATGTCTTTTCTTTGTACTTTAAGTACGTTTTCTATCATTTTAGTGAGCATTTCACCTGAACGACCTGTAAAGATGTTGCCCATACTCTCATCACTACTGCTAGGACTGTCTCCAATGAACATGATGTCAGCATGAGGATTGCCCTCTCCAAAAATAACTTTATCTCGTGTTTTACTTAGTGTACAAAGATGACACTCTTGTGCTTGTTTTTTTAAAGACGCTAGTGAATTTGGTAATGTAAAGTCAGGTTCATCTTCCTTATAGGGAATGACAGATGTATAGCGAAAGCCAAGTTGCTTAAGCTGATAAAGTTGCTTAAGCAGAAGTGCATTTTTGAGGTTTTTCATTGTAGTTATTGTACTTGAAATAGTCTTAAGGACATGAACCACTGTCTATATAAGATAGAGCAGCATTTAGCATGGGCTCATTTACATCTCCTCTTTGGAATGCTAGGTTGTCTTCTGCTGCACATGTGAAGGGTATGCCCTCAAAAGGTGTGGTTTCATCTTCATTATTACGTACGATGAAATTGATTAAAAAATAGTAATTATCGTTAAATACTTTTCCAGACATACCTACAGGCTTACCATGAGTATCTGTACCTATGGTAATGACATTCTTGTCACCTAAGTAGGGTTTTAAAGCCGAAATGACGAGTTCACTCGCGGAAGCTGAATTCTTCGTAACTAAAAATATAACTCGTTTCATATTTAGTTCATTCCCGTCTTGGTCATCTAGATCTTCAAATGTAAAATTTTCATTTTTCTCTTTGTAGTTATCATTCCAGTCTAAATAGCCTTGTCTTTGTCCTGCATATGCATTTGTGATATTATCAAGTAGTGCACTTGCTACCGCAATAGAACCCCCACCATTGTACCTTAGGTCAATCACCAGTTCAGAGACATTGGCATTTTTAAACTCTGTAAATATTTTTTCAAATTCATCTACGGAACTTCCTGAAAAAGAGTCATACCGTAGATAACCGACTTTTGTGTTGTTGTGTAGGATGACCTTTCCTAAAGAGACTTTAAAGTTATAGTCACTAGGTGTAAGGGCTACACTTACTGTGGTGTTGTTACGGTTTACAGTAAATGTTGTTTGTTGACCTGCATTGGCTGAAGCCCTAGCAATATTATTTTGCGTTGCTGCTTGACCATTTACATGGGTAATAATGTCCCCACGAAGTAGTTTATTGTATGCGGGTGAGTCTATACGTACCATGTAAATGGTAAAATCTTGTGCATACCCAAAACCAAAACCAGATGTTTTTTGATTGACATAATCTTCATACTGTTGTTTTGTCATAGAAAAACTCCACTCATCTGGAGGGGTAACTTTTAGAGCATTTATAAGTGCTTGAGGCTCAGTGATAGCTTCATAATTGATGTCTTGTATGACTTGCTCATACCATAAATACTCAGTGAGAAAAAGGTTGTGTACTTCTTTTTTTTCTTGTAAAGAAAATGTACCATTTTGATTAGTACTATCATCTGTAAATATACCTAATGGGTCTAAGATATTTGAAACATCATTATTCTTACTGTTTGAACCACATGAGGTTAAGAAAGTGATGGCTACTAAAGAAGTGATAAGTGTTTTATACTGCATAACGAACCTTGTATCATATTTTAAATTGTGATGAAAATATATTATATCTAAAGATACTCTGATATACTTAACGTATGAAAAAAGGTTTAATAATATTTTTAATGGTTGTTGTGTTGATAGTGCTCGCTAAGATGGCAAATAACAAGTATTGTGAGTCAAAAGAGGGTGGCTGTGTAGAAAAGAAAATGGATTATGAAAAAGATGGCTTACCCATAGAAGGCATGGAGTGGTAACATAT
>Ga0256840_1002831_pt1 | contig 14831 bp, 15 predicted proteins | sample 355202metaG_FD_185969 | JGI IMG/M metagenome (GOLD analysis project Ga0256840, IMG submission 185969) | Hydrothermal vent microbial communities from Mid Atlantic Ridge, Atlantic Ocean - 355-202 | ecosystem: Environmental > Aquatic > Marine > Hydrothermal vents | place: Atlantic Ocean: Mid...
TTTTGATGAATTGGTAACCGCCTATGAGGCTAGGTGCTACAAGCCATATCCTGAAATTTTTGCTCTGGCAGAAAAGAAATTTTCCTCTGCACCCCAGGAGATCTTTCACGTGGCCCAAAGCCTTTTTCACGACGTAGCTCCCGCACGCCAAAGAGGCTGGACAACCTGCTGGGTAAGACGCCCTGGGCGTGATACTTTTGGGGCCACACCCAAGGCTGAGGCGTTTCCTGATTATACTGTTTCTAGCCTTGCAGAAATTCCAGAATTGTTAAAGGGGCTTTTATGAGACCAAAAAACATTGTTATTTTGACTGGGGCTGGAATTTCTGCTGAATCAGGGATACAGACCTTTCGTGACAAGGGCGGGCTCTGGGAAAAGTATCGCCTTGAAGATGTAGCGACCCCTCAAGCTTTTCGCAAAAATCCCGCTTTTGTGCTTGATTTTTATAACAAGCGCAAAAAAGATTTGCTAAAAGTTGAGCCCAATGCGGCCCATTTTGCCCTGGCACGCCTTGAAAAGGAATACCCAGGGAAGGTGCTTTTGGTTACCCAAAACGTTGATGATCTTCACGAGCGGGCTGGCAGCAAAAATTTAATCCACATGCATGGTGAGCTTTTGAAAGTCCGCTGTGAACATTGCGGAGCTATTTTTCGGGAAGAAGGCGATATCTTTGTGGATAATCCTTGTGCTTCCTGTGGGAAATCAGGTGGCCTCAGGCCCCATGTGGTCTGGTTTGGCGAGACGCCGCTTTTTTTAGAAAAGATTTATAGCGCCCTTAATGAATGTGATTTATTCGTCGCTATAGGCACTTCAGGTACGGTTTATCCTGCTGCAGGTTTTGTGGTGGTGGCCCGAAAAGCTGGGGCTTATTGTGTGGAATTAAACCTTGAGCCATCTGCCATGGCGGACTATTTCCATGAGCATCATTACGGACCAGCAACCAAAATTGTCCCAGCCTTTGTAGAAAAACTCTTACAAATTAATATAAGTTTTGACACAGAAAAAAGTCCTTGATATAGGAAAATTTGATGGAAAAAAACGCATTTAAAGCCTCTCCAGAAACACTTGCCCGGGAAATCTGGGAAGAGGCTTATCTTCTTGTGGAAAAATTTGCCAAAATGATGCAAGAAAAAGGGGTAACCCTTACCCGCGAGCAATATCAAGACGCACTTATTGGCTTTTCTCAAACGCTTTTATTAGCATCTTCTTCCACCTATAAAAAAATATCTCCTGAGGAGGCCGAAGACTTAGAGCGCGAGATTTTTCTGGCCCTTGGGCGCATCATCCTTGAGGATTTTTTAGAAAGAGAGCCCACTGAGGCAGAATACGACTATTTTATAACTTACTTTCGCAGCGGGCTTGAGCTCCTGCGCAAAGAAATTTCCCAGGAAACCGAAACAGATCTCGAAAAATTTGGTCCAGATCTCCGCAAGTACATCCAGTTTGTTTTATCCCGCCTCCTCGCGAAGATGGGAGAGGTCAGCCACTGAGAGAATTTGTTACCGCGTGTTTTTGCAAAATAGTTCTAATTGTTGTTTTCTCGATTTTCCCTTCCGCTACCTTTAAAGCCAAATCTACTAAATCATCTTCGTTCATATCAATTTCTATTCCGTGCATTTCCAAAAAAACTAAGGCACAAACAACTCCTGTTCTTTTATTCCCGTCCACAAAGGGATGATTTTTGATAATGTGGAAAATGTACGCCGCAGCCATGTCGAATATGTCTTCATGGAATAGTTTTTTACCAAACCCTGCTTTTGGTACCTCTATAGCGGACTTCAAGAGATTTAAGTCACGGAGACCTGGTGCCCCTCCATATCTTTTTATTTGATCAGAATGGATACGTAATACTTCACCAAGTGTTAGGAAGTAATAAGTCATTATTCAGCTAGGTGTTTGAGGGCGCGGGCGTATTTTTGGTTAATTTTTTCTAAAGCTTTTTCGAATTTTTGTTGACGAGAAGTATCTCGAATAGGATGAATAATGATAACTTCTCCGTCTGTAAAAATATCAAAAGGGGTATCAATATCAATTTGAAGCTTCTTTGCTAGATCATCATCCATTACAAGCACTAATTCTTTCCCTTTTTTGCTTAATCTTAACATTTTTTGTCCCTACTTCTTTTATTTAAACATAAAGATATTGATTTTAATTCAAGTGTCAAATTTTATCCCGCCTCCTCGCGAAGATGGGAGAGGTCAGCCACTGAGAGGAATTCACCTTAAGCTTTACCTGAAATATTTATGTTCAACTATTAAAACGGTATATTTCTCGTCGGTGGCCTATTCTCAACACGAGTACCACTAATCTATCATCTTGGATATCACAAATGATACGATAGTCTCCCACACGATAACGCCAAAATTCTCCTAAAGGTCCCTTCAAAGGTTTTCCTTTAAGGCGGGGATCTTTTAACTCTTTGAGATTTCTCAGAAAATCCCTGATGCGTTTTGCTTCCTGGGGATCAAGTCTTTTCAAAACTTTCAGAGCCGAACGGGAAATTTCAATCTTCCAGCCCAAGTTCTTTCTCCGCTTTGTCTAAAGAGAAAGTCGGCTCTTCGCCTTTCTTTATCTTTTCTAAAACTTCAGCCGCAAGATAGTAATCCTCAAGGTCATCAAGCCCTTTCAGGATCAGCTCCCTCAAATAATAACTCTTGGTGCGCCCTGTAAGCCTGGCCAGCCGATCAATCCTTTCCTCTACCTCTCTAGGAAGACGCACCGTAATGGGCATTTTAACTGCCTCCGTCCTTTGTAGTTTTTGAGACCTTTACAAAACACTTTTAAGGTTTGCTATGGGATCCCTTACGGTTGTGCGTTGTATGCTTTGTATTCAAAATAATACACATAAACTTATGAAGCAATCTGGTTATTTTTTCCTGTTAAAAAACCCTTATCCCGCCTCCTCGCGAAGATGGGAGAGGTCAGCCACTGAGAGAAATAGCTCAGCAATGCGCTGAAGAAGGCCAAGCCTGTTGTTTTTCAGGGCCTCATCCTCAACCATCACGAAGACTTTGTCAAAAAAGAAGTCTATGGGCTCCTTGAGCTTGATAAACCCGCGCAAGGCTTCTTCGTATTTGCCGGCTTCAATAAGCGGCATGGTTTCTTCTTTTACCGCAAGGTAGCTTTCGTAGAGTTTTTGTTCGGCCTCTTCTACCAGGAATTTTTCCTGAAAAGGAAGGCGGGAGTCTAACTTTTTCACCATGTTCATGACACGCTTAAAAGCCACGGCAAGTTCAGGAAAGTCCTTACTTTCATAGACTTTTTTAAGGGCAGAAGCCCTATTGAGGGCATCTACCAGGTCGTCAAAACCAGTAGCCATGACCGCCTTGATAATGTCCTCGCGAAAACCTCGCGCAGCAAGGCTCCCTTCAAAGCGTTTTCCTATGAACTGCTTAACTTCTTGGTGAATCTCTTCCCTGGGGAGTTTTAATTTTTCCTCAAGCAGCTTAAGGGCTTCGTTTATGAATGCAGAAAGAGATAGGTGAAGTTCCTTATCAAGGATTATTTCGATGATACCGTAAGCTGCACGGCGCAGGCCAAAGGGATCTGTGGCGCCCGTTGGTTTTTCTCCAATTCCAAAAAACGCACAAAGGGTGTCCATTTTATCTGCTAGGGCTACGATAGCTCCCAAAATGCTTTGGGGAAGCTCTCCGCCTGAAGTAGTTGGCAGGTAGTGTTCGTAGATGGCCTGGGCTACTTCTTCAGGTTCTCCTGAAAGAAGGGCGTATTCCTTGCCCATGATTCCCTGCAGGCTTGAAAATTCCTGGACAAGTTCGGTTACGAGGTCCGCCTTGGCAAGGTGGGCAGCCCTTAAAGCAAGTTCGACTTTGTCTGGAGCAAACTCCCGGGCGAGCCAGGCAGAAAGCGCTTCCATGCGCTTAGTTTTGTCGTAAAGACTTCCAAGTTCAGCATGATATCCCACGTGGGCAAGTTCTTTCACTCGTTCTTCCAGCGGGATTTTTTTGTCGCGTTCAAAGTAAAAACTTGCGTCTTCAAGGCGTGCGCGAAGAACTCTTTCATGCCCTGCCTTAAGAAGCGAAGGGTCTTCGGGCCTGGTGTTGTTTACTGCGATGAAATGGGGAAGGAGTTCGCCTTTTTCGTTCACCACGGCAAAATATCGCTGGTGTTCCCTCATAGCAGTGATGAGCACCGGCCTTGGTAGTGCCAAAAACTTTTCGTCAAAGCTTCCCAGGGTGGCATAGGGGAACTCTATTAGGTTGGCATTTTCGTGAAGAAGTTCGACATCTTCCAGCACTTTTGCGGAAACATCAAGGGCTGCGTCGGTTATTTCGTCTTTGGTGCGCGCAAGTCTTTCTTCTGGCTCAACAATGACAAAGGCCTCACGGAGCTTACGCACATAGCCCACAAAATCTTCGATTTCAATAGGGTTGGGCGCCATGAACCTATGTCCATAGGTGACGTTGCTAGCCTTAAGTCCTGCTATCTCAAAGGGGACAATTTGCTTTCCATAAAGAGCTAAAAACCAGCGAATGGGTCTTGCAAAACGCAAACGATAAGCCCCCCAACGCATGGTCTTGGGAAAAGGAAGCTCTGTCACAAGCTTTTCCAGCACCTTGGGCAAGAGCTTGATGGTTTCTTCTCCGGGAACTTTTTTCTGCACGTATACGTATTCGCCTTTGGGCGTTTGCTTTATTTTGAGTTCTTCTACGGAAACTCCCTGTTTCTGAGCAAAACCAAGGGCTGCTTTGGTAGGGTTTCCTTCTTGGTCAAAGGCAGCTTGTTTAGGGGGTCCCATGATTTCTTCGGTTCTATCTGGCTGTTTGTCAGAAAGTTCAGCCACGTAAAGGGTAAGCCGCCGGGGGGTGCCAAGGGTTTTTATACCCCCAAAAGAAAGGGAGAGCCTTTCAAACTCAGCTTTGGCCAGGTCTTTTAAGGCCTTGAGAGCAGGGTCTATAAACCTTGCCGGAAGCTCTTCGGTGCCAATTTCAAAAAGCAAATCTTTAGCCATTTTGCTCACCTTTTAGGGGATTTTTAAGCCAAACTTCAGCAGATTTTTTGGCAAGGGCCCGCACTCTTGCGATGTACGTGGTGCGCTCTGCCACAGAAAGGGCCTTGCGGGCATCAAGGAGATTGAAAATATGCGAGCATTTTATGCAACAATCATAGCCAGGTAGCGCCAGGCCTTCGTCCAGGATGCGAAATCCTTCTTTTTCCCAGGCATCGAAAAGATTACGCAGCATGTCTACATCTGCGGCTTCGAAATTGTAGATGGAATATTCCACCTCACCGCGGTGATGCACTTCGCCGTATTTAACATGTTCATTCCAGGCAAGTTCAAAGACGTTGTCAACGCCCTGGAGATACATGGTTAGCCGTTCAAGGCCGTAGGTTATTTCCACGGTTACCGGGTAGCAGTCAAAGCCTCCCACCTGCTGGAAATAGGTGAACTGGGTGATTTCCATGCCATCAAGCCAGACTTCCCAGCCAAGGCCCCATGCTCCCAGGGTAGGGGACTCCCAGTCGTCTTCTACAAAGCGCACGTCGTGGTTGCGAAGATCAAGGCCAAAGGCCTCAAGGCTTTGAAGGTAGAGCTCCTGAATATTGTCTGGCGAAGGTTTAATGACCACCTGATACTGATAGTAGTGCTGCAGGCGGTTTGGGTTTTCTCCATAGCGGCCGTCTGTAGGGCGGCGGGAGGGTTGTACGTAGGCTGCCTTCCAGGGCTCAGGCCCCAGAGAACGCAGAAAAGTGGCTGGATGGAAAGTCCCCGCGCCTACTTCCATGTCATAAGGTTGCAGGATGAGGCAACCCTTTTCTGCCCAGAACTTGTTAAGGGTTTTGATTACGTCCTGAAAATACATTTTCCGCCTCCGCTTACGTCTTGGCACAAAGCTTAGACGCAACCCTTTGATTTCTCAAGGGGTTTATCTTAAAACATAGAACATGATGCGCATAAAAGGGGCCAAGATTCACAACTTAAAAAACGTATCCCTTGAGCTACCGGAAAGGGCTCTTATTTGTGTTACCGGGGTTTCTGGTTCTGGCAAGTCAAGTCTGGCCTTTGATACCATCTGCCAGGAAGCGCGCAGGCGCTATCTTTCCATGCTCAAGGTCTCTGAACCCCAGGCCTTTTTTGGGGAAGCTCCGCCCCTTGACGCGGCAGAGGGTCTTCCCCCTGCAGTGGGACTTCCTCAAAAGGTTCCTACGCCTTCGCCGCGCTCCACCGTGGGCACCCTTAGCGGGATTTTGAATTTTTTGCGGGTGCTTTTTGCGGAGCTAGGAAGCTTTCGCTGTGAATCCTGTGGCCAAATGGTGGCGAGCTTTACGCTACAGGAAATGCTTGATGACATTTTTTCTTTTTTCCCAGAGAATGAAAAGCTTCTTGTGCTTGCGCCGCTTTTCAATGTTGGCAAAGAAGCTGTTTCTTATCTTACCTCTCAGGGTTTTTTTCGGTTTTATGTTTCCGGCCGTTTGATAGACACCACAGAAGAAGAACTTCCTCAGGATCTGAGCGAGCTTGCGGTGCTGGTGGATCGCCTGGTGCTTAAAGAAGACGCTAAAAGTCGCCTTGAAGAGGCTTTACGTCTTGGGCTTTCCCTGACACGTGGGCTTATCTGGTTAAAGGCCTTTAAAGGGGAAAAAGAACTTAGGCTAACTCGGGGGGAGCTTTGTCCGTTTTGTGGGGCACGTATTCCGGAAATTCGGCCTGAGTCTTTTTCTTTTAATCATCCGCTTGGTGCCTGTCCCCATTGCAAAGGTTTAGGAGAGAAAGAAGGTCAAATTTGTCCGATTTGCCAGGGCGCCCGCCTCAAAAAAGAAGCACAAAATGTTTTTATCAACGGAAAAAATTTCGTTGAGCTTTGCCAAAGGCCTCTTGCAGAACTGGATAGCTTTTTGTCCCAGTGTTCGTTTTCAGGGCAAAAGGCCCGGGTTTTTGAAGGGCTTTTCACCGAAATTGTCCCGCGGCTGCGTGCACTTCTCGATTTAGGCCTGGAGCATCTTGAACTTTTCCGTCCTGCTACCAGGCTTTCTTTGGGCGAGCTTCAGCGCCTAAGGGTCGCTGCGTTTTTTGGAGAAAGGCTCTCTGGTTGCCTTTATGTATTTGACGAGCCTGGGGTGGGTCTTTCGCCTTTTGAAAAAGAAAGGCTTCTTTTTCTTTTCCGGGAGCTTGTCGCTCAGGGCAATACCGTGATTTTAGTGGAACATGATCCCTTTTTTATAACCGCGGCGGATGTGGTGGTGGAGATGGGGCCAGGGGCTGGTAAAGAAGGCGGAGAAATTCTTTTTGTCGGCCCTCCTGAAGAACTCGCAAGGCGAGCAGAGCTTCCCACCGGGAGTTTTCTTTCTGGCAAGAAAAGACTTTCGCGCAGAAAAATAGCGGCCAAGAAATACCTGGAGGTTTGTGGAAAAAAAATTATACAAGGCGGGCTTACCTGCCTTTGTGGACCTTCAGGGGCAGGGAAAACATCTCTTCTTAAGGAACTTGCCAGGAGCCCTTTAGCAAATTTTATTACGCCTGCAGAGGCCCGGGGAAGAGAAAGCATTGTAGCAAGCTATATCGAGGCTTTGCGCCCGTTAAGAGAGCTTTTCGCAGCCACCAAAGAAGCCCGCGCCAGAGGGCTTAAGCCCTCGCATTTTAGTTTTTTTGCCAAAGAGGGGCGCTGCCCTTTGTGCAAAGGGCAGGGAAAATATGAAGTAAAAATTCCTTACCTTCCTTCCCTGTGGGCTGTTTGTGAAGAATGCCTGGGAACCAGATTCAGACGCGATGTGCTTGAAATAAGGTACCGTGGGTTAAACATCCACGAAGTTTTGTCGCTCACTGTTGACGAAGCATTTTCTTTTTTTGCCAGAGTGCCATCCTTGGTAGAAAGGCTTTCTTTACTTGCTGAAGTTGGGCTTGGCTACTTGATTCTTGGCCAAGAGCTTGCAAGTCTTTCTGGGGGTGAGCGTCAGCGCTTAAGACTTGCCAGGCTCCTTCTTAAGCGCGAAAAAAGCAAGCTTCTTCTTTTTGATGTGCCTACCGTTGGGCTTCATTTAAAAGACGTGGAAAAGCTTCTCATTCTATTTGAACGTTTAATGGCAGAGGGCTATTCCATCGTGGTGGCTGATAATCATCCCGCTTTTGTGCTCCTTGCAGACGAGTTATGGGAACTTTCAGAAGGGGAAGTCATCTTTTCCGGCAGTCCTAACGATTGGCTTTCCAGGAGAGATCATTTTGCCAGGTATTTTGACAAATATCGGTCGTTTATAGAAAGCTGATTTTTCTTTGCCGAAAAGATGTTATTCTTTAGCCTAAATAAAACAAGGAGGTTTAGCTATGAAGAACTGGCCCAAGTTAGGCGTTTTGTTAGTGGTGCTTTTTTTGGTGGCAAGTTGTACTCTCCCAGGGCAAGAAAGGCCCAAAACTACCCCTCAGGTTCAGCGTCCTCTTTATACGGGAACGGAATTCCCTAACATAGTCGCCCCAAGAGATATGAGCGTTGATCAGGAAAAGACTATGATTGTCCGCACCAAGAATTACATAGGCGGGGTTTTGGTGTTAAAAGGTCGGGTTAAGGCCCGCTCTCTTGAACGCTTTTTTAAAGACCAGCTAGCTTCTCGTGGTTGGGAACTCACCGGAAGCATCTACTACAAAAATATTTTGCTCACTTTTAAACGCGCTAACGGTTTTTGCATGGTCTATATCGTTGATCATCCCATGACCACCGAAGCCCAAATCTGGGCAAGCGAAACCTTAGAAGATGTTTCTTACCAATAAAAGGATTCTGTTGGGAGTAACTGGAGGGATTGCGGCTTATAAGGCCGCAGCCCTCTTAAGGCTTTTACAAAAAGTAGGCGCCAATGTGCGGGTTATCCTCACAGAAGGCGCAGAGGCTTTTATTTCTCCCCTTACCTTTGAGGCCCTCTCCCAGGAAAAAGTCTTTACTCAGGCCGATTTTTTAAAGCCTCAGGGAGGTTTCATCCCCCATACCGAGTTAGCCCGGTTTGCTGAAGCGGTGGTAGTTGCGCCTGCTACTGCTTCTTTCCTGGCCTCTCTTACTTCTGGTGATGCCCAGAGCATTCTTGTGGCAACCATCATGGCTACCAAAGCCCCGGTGCTGCTTTGCCCTGCTATGAATGTAAACATGTGGGAGCACCCTGCGGTAAAAGAAAATATTGCCAAGCTCCGTTCCTGGAGCTACGAGGTTTTGGCGCCGTGCGAGGGGGAACTTGCCTGTGGTGATGTCGGCCCAGGGCGGCTCCCTGAGCCAGAACTAATCGCCGATTTTTTAGCACGGCTCCTTGCGCCTGCTGATTATCAAGGCAAAAAGGTTTTGATAACTGCAGGTCCTACCCGGGAGCCCATTGATGCGGTGCGTTTTATTTCAAACCGCTCTTCAGGGAAAATGGGGCTTGCCCTTGCCAAGGCGTTTTGGCTGCGCGGAGCAGAGGTCATGCTTGTGCACGGGCCTCTTTCAGTAAACATTCCCTCTTATTTATCCCAAAGGCCTGTTGAAACGGCGCAGGAGATGTATCAGGTGGTAAATGAGCTTTTTCCCGGAGTTGATATCTTAGTTATGGCTGCTGCCGTGGCTGATTACACCCCTGTGAAAACCTTTTCAGGAAAACTCAAAAAGAAGGAAAAAGAACTCGTGTTCACCCTCAAAAAGACCCCTGACATTTTGGCAGAAGTTTACGCTAAGAAGCGCCCGGGCCAGGTAGTTGTAGGCTTTGCAGCAGAAGAAGGAGAAAAACTGCCTGAAGAAGCCAGGCGTAAGTTAAAGGCCAAACACCTCGATTTAATCGTTGCTAACGACATTACTCGTTGTGAAACCGGTTTTGAAACCGAGACGAACGAAGTTTTTCTCTTTTTTGCCAATGGTAAAGAGCTTAAGCTTCCCCTGGCCCCGAAAGAGAAGATAGCCTGGCAGATACTTGATGCGTTAAAGGAGCAGCTTGGTGAAATTTTATCAGCAAAGGCTTAAGAGGTTAAGGCTTTCCCTGGCACGCCTGGCGGATGCCATCCTCATCACCTGTCCGGAAAACAGGCGCTATCTTTCAGGTTTTTCCCCTAGTGATGTTAGCCTTACGGAGAGTTCAGGGGCACTTTTGATAACCAGCAAAGAAGCTTTTTTGCTCACAGATCCCCGCTATCAGGAAGAAGCCAAAGAATGTGCGCCTCTTTTTGAGCCCTGTATTTATCGCAAAGGCCTTGTTGCTGAGCTTGAAAAGCTTCTCCCTTTACTCGGGGTAAAAAAGCTTCTGGTTGAGCCATCGTATGTTTCTCTTTCCTCTTTTAGACTTATGGAAAAAAAACTTTCCTGTGAAATCGTTGAGGCCAGGCCTTTAGTAGAAAAGCTCCGTGCGGTAAAAGACGAACACGAGATAAAACTCATTCAGGAATCTCTTCGCATTGCAGAAGAGATTTTGGCTGTCGTTGCCAAAGAAATTCGGCCGGGGGTTTCTGAGAAAGAAATCGCTGCCAGGATCATTATGTTGAGCCATTTGAAGGCAGAAGGGCCGTCTTTTCCGCCTATCGTGGCAAGTGGAAGGAATGCTGCTCGGCCTCATGCGGAGCCATCAGACAAAAAGCTAGCCCTTCACGAGCCCCTTATCATCGACATGGGAGTTAAGTGGCAGGGCTACTGTTCTGACATCACCCGTACTTTTTGGGTAGGGGAGCCCGATGAGCGTTTTATAAAGGTCTATTCCCTGGTTAAGAAAGCCAAAGAGGCCGCCGAGGCTCAGATAAGAGCCGGGGTAAAAGGGGCTCTTCCTGACCTTGCTGCCAGGGAGGTATTTAAAAAAGAAGGCGTTGATAAAAACTTTTGGCATTCTTTGGGCCATGGCGTAGGGCTCGCCATCCACGAAGCCCCTACCCTTTCTTTTCGCTCCCGCCGCCATTTGAAGCCAAACCAGGTAGTTACCGTTGAGCCCGGGCTTTATTTTCCCGAATGGGGCGGGGTGCGCCTGGAAGATATGGTCGTGATAACTAAGCAGGGCTTTAAACGTTTAAATTCCCTTGGATTTCTTAGTTTTTAACTTCTTTGCGGGCTAAGACGAAAATTTCGCGGCTTTCTGAACGGGTGCTCTTTGGGCGGAATCTTTTGACTGGTCCGAGCCTTTTTTTTACTTCCTCAACAAAACGCGGAAAGGCCTCTCCTTCAAAAACTTTGACGAAAAAAACTCCCCCGGTTTTAAGGGTTTTTTCAGCAATTTCAAGGGCTCTTTCAGCAAGGTTTATAGAGCGAAAGTGGTCTCCTGAGCGGTCGCCTGTGGTTTTAGGGGCCATGTCGCTTAATACCGCGTCAAAGGCTTCGGTTTCTGTAGCCTTGAGAATTTCTTCTGGTCCAATTTCAAAAATGTCTTTTTGGAGGAAGACAAAATTCGGGGCGGTGATTTTTACCGGGCTTAAGTCAACGCCCACGACTTTTCCGGTTTTACCTACCTTTTGAAGGGCATATTTGCTCCAGGAGCCAGGCGCAGCTCCAAGGTCAAGGATTATCTGGCCGCGTTTAAGCAGGCGGTATTTTTTGTCTGCTTCTTGGAGTTTGTAAACAGAGCGGGCGGGATATTTTTCCTGCTTGGCTTTTTTGGCATAGTAATCACGGGGTTTATAAGGCATAGAGGCTATCCCCAAATAGCACAGATTTAAAATTGGTCCTACAGGCTTACCAGCTTTTAGGTGTTCTTAACTATTTCAGGATTAAGGGGTTCTAAGTATTCCCCTCCCATGCGCACCAAAAGCACACCCCGCTTGTTGGCAAGGTTTATTAAGTCTTCAGGGATACGAAAAGCTGCAAGAACTGGAATAATTTTCTTTTCCCGGTATGCTGGCTCAAAAAACATCAAGTCTTCTAAGGCGTTTTTTAGCTGATTGAAATCTTCACTGCGTGCCTGGCTTTTTACTTCGGCGGCAAATATTAATTCTTGGCCCTTTTCATCTTCTGCCACCACGATAGCGTCGTACTGGCGAAATTTTCCTGCTTTTTTGTATCCTACATCAAGCATGCGTTTGCTTATGGTGTATCCAAAAGATTCTACCAGATAAGGAACTCCAGGAGCAAAAATATCTTCTGCAAGGGTGCCCATTCGCTCTGCAATCTCACCCCATTTTTGGCGCATTTTTTTCATCTCAGTTTGAAATTCATCACGCATCTCTTTCAATTCAGTCTGGAATTCTTCGCGCATCTCTTTCATCTCAGCCCGGAATTCTTCGCGCATTTCTTTCATCTCAGTCTGGAATTCATCACGCATTTCTTTCATCTCAGTCTGGAATTCATCACGCATGTCCCGCATCTCAGCCTGGAATTCGTCACGCATTTCTTTCATTTCAGCATGGAACTCGTCGCGCATTTCTTTCATCTCAGCCCGGAATTCTTCGCGCATTTCATCTACTGCTTTGACGAGATTCCAGGAAACATCACGTAAAAACCTGAGTTCCATTTTGATGCGGTCGTGTTCGCTCAAAACACGGGTTTTAAATTCTCGATAGTCCTTTTCAAGCTTTTCAGGCTGCATAAAAACTCCTGCCAAAGAAGATAATTCTACTTTAACACAATTTATTAGCTTTAATCCATAAGTACCGTTGCCTTTTATTCTTCTGATCCGCCCGTTTTTTCGGCCTTGTTCTAGTATTTTGTGTTTCAGATAGAATAGGGCCTGGCAAGATAAGTCTATCAGTCTGTGTTTAGGCAGGAGATATTTTTCCTACTTAGTTTTTTTGGCATACTAATCCGGGGTTTTTAGGCATAAAGACAAACTGAAACTTTACGCCGTCTGTGGCAAGAACTAAACTAAACACTATGAAGTCTCTTACTGCAGATTTTAACGAATTTGTGGAAAATTAGTTAGTAAGCAGTGCAAAAAGCCCTTCTTAAAGTAGAGAACTTAAGTAAAAAATTTCGCGGGGTTTTGGCCCTAAAAGACGTTTCTTTTTCTCTGGCCAAAGGAGAATTCCTCGGGCTAATCGGGCCAAACGGTGCTGGGAAAACTACTATTATCAACATAATCTCCGGGTTTATTAGGCCTGATACAGGGAAGATCCTCTTTAATGGCGAAGATATAACCGGTTTTTCGCCTGAAAAAGTCGCTCGTCTCGGTGTTTTACGCACTTTTCAGCACGTGCAAATCTTTAAAGACCTTACTGTTTTGGAAAACGTCTTGCTTGGTTTTAGCAGACATCTTAAGCGCCGTCTCTGGCACGATTTATTTTCCCTGTCTTTAGCCAGGAAAGAAGAAGCGGCCTTTCATGAAGAAGCGTTTAATATCCTAGAGCTTTGCGGATTAAAGGATAAAAGTGGATTCCCTTCCCACACGTTGCCCTATGGGGAACAGCGTCGGGTGGTGCTTGCGCGGGCGCTTGCCGCTAAACCCGAACTACTCCTTCTTGATGAGCCAGCAGCAGGGCTTTCTGCTACGGAAAACAAAGAACTGGTTTCCCTTTTGAAAAAACTAAAAGCAAAGGGGCAGAGCCTTCTCATAGTTGACCATGACGTAGAGCTTATCTGGGAACTTTGTGACCGGGTGATCGTCCTTGCTTTTGGCGAAATTATCGCCGAAGGCCCCCCTGCGCACGTGCGCCAAAATCCTCGCGTTATCGAAGCCTACTTAGGAGAGTCTTTTTCTTGATTTTTTCCCGCCTTATTGTGGCGGTGATGGTCTTTTCCAAGCCAGAAATTGAGCCAGGAAGAAGTCCCGGTAAGGCTCCAGTCCCTGGGGGGGACAAATTCTTCACGCAATAGATGTCGCTTGCCAACAGCTTTTAGCCGTTCATAAACCTTTACGTAGTGGCATATTTTGTCGGGATATACTTCACAGTAGCCGTTTTGGCTACCACCACAGGGGCCATTTAGGATGTTTTTAGCGCAACCGCTTTGAGGACAAAGATAGGCCATTTCTCCTAAAAAGCAGTCCCCACAACGCTGACAATCAAAAAGCAACTCTTTGGCCGTGTACTCGAACTTGGTAAACCATTTTTCATAACGGGTGCCTGAGATTTTTCGGGCAAACTTAACCGCCTGATTATAAAACCCTTTGCCAGGTTCGAAGAAAAGATCATGCACTTTAAGGTTAATATGAAACATGAGAGGAGCCCTTGCTGACTCAGCAGTCTCAATCCGTTCGTTGGTGTTAAGGCCGGTAGTTGGGTCTTTGCGATAAAGATAAAAGGTATCAGGATGGGCATTATGAAATTCGGGTAAAAATTCTTGCCACCTAGGGTAAAACTCTTCAGCCTTGTCTAATAAAAAGGCTATGTCGTCGTAGTTTACTTTGGCACCACAAATATGGACTCCGTCGTATCCTATCCCTCGCAAAATGGCGATAAGTTTAGCGGCCCTAAGCAGGGCAGCCTTGTAATGGTCGCCTATTTTTTTGCTTTCTATTTCGATGTGGGCCAGATAGTCATTCGTAACGTATATCCCGGGAATAATCCCTTTGTTAAAGAGGCGTGCCATGCGCACATCCATCACAAACACGCCCCCGATCAACGGTACGTTCAATCCTTCGTCTTTCATGTAAAGCAAGAGTTCGTGGAATTTACGGGCGTCAAAGCCAACCTGGGTGATAACATATTGTGCCCCTGCCCGGATTTTCTTGTGAAGCTTGTAGTACTGGGGCATAAGCTCTGCTTCAAAGCGTTTAAAAGGGGTCACCACGCATCCCTTGAAAAAGGGCATGGGAGGGAGCTTCACACCTCCCCCTGGTGCTTCAGGGGGAAGCTCAATGCCTTTTTCCATTTCAGTAATGAGCTTTAAAAGATGGACTACGTCAAGGTCAAAGACTGGCTTGGCCTTTCCCATAAAGCCGTAACGGGGAAAGTCTCCTGTCATAACCAGGAGGTTGTGCAGACCTTCTCGGTCTCGGGCAAAAAGAGAGCTTTCTATCTG
>Ga0256840_1002832_pt1 | contig 14828 bp, 19 predicted proteins | sample 355202metaG_FD_185969 | JGI IMG/M metagenome (GOLD analysis project Ga0256840, IMG submission 185969) | Hydrothermal vent microbial communities from Mid Atlantic Ridge, Atlantic Ocean - 355-202 | ecosystem: Environmental > Aquatic > Marine > Hydrothermal vents | place: Atlantic Ocean: Mid...
TTATCCCTCTGACCCACAAGCTAGTTTAAACCGCTTTAGGCGTATGACCGATACATTACTTTTCTAACGAACTCTCATGGATATTATAGGATAGTTTTTTGTGGGGTTTGTTAGATACGAGGTGATAATGATAACTCTTTTTTTCTTTACTAAAGTCCCATCAAAACTTCAATGTTTAGAAGTAAAGAGGACAGGCTATATTAAAACTGTCCTCTTTAACATTAAAGATAGGTGCCAGAGTATAGGGTTTTGTGAACGCAATCTTACGATTTCTTTGCTTTTTTTGCTGCACGTTTTTCTTTTAAAGTTTTTTCTGATTTCTTCTTAACTGATTTTTGTTTATCTTGACCTTTTGCCATTGTATCTCCTTCATTTGGATTTATATATCATATAAGTCTATACAATCTATGCTTAAACTTAGTATTTCGTGATAAAACCCCGATAAAGAAAAAGTGTCAGGTGATAATGACAACCCATAGCCCACAGTGACAGTCTCAATACTTTCTACGCCCATTTCAATTCAGGCTTGACATGTTTTTGTGCACACTCTGTCAAATACGAATTGATAAGGTTTTGATAGGATCTTTCGCAAGTGCTTTAAAATAATTAATCGTATCTGTTTCTATGCGTATAGAAATCTGCTTTTTTACATGTTTTGCATAGGGATTCTTTACTGAATTGGTAAAATCATATTCTTCTCTCATACTAAATACTCCTTGTATAATTTTGACTCTTGCTTGCTTGCTGATATAAGGCGAATAATATTGTCTTTATCTTTATAGCAATGCACAACAACCAATACTTTTAATGAACAACTTAACCCTAGTAAGATAAATCTTTCTTCATCCTTAGAATGGTCAGGGTCAGGAATGAGTCTTGCTAGGTCATCGTCAAAGACAGACTGTGCTTCTTCAAAAGAAACAGCATGCTTTTTCAAGTTGCTAGCAGCTTTTTTCTCATCCCAATCAAATTTAATTGTATTCATAATTATATTATAATGATATTTTCATATAAAGTCAATGTATTGCAAGTTATCTCTTAGGCTTGAAGTTACATTATTGCTAGAGTGTAGTTTTTCTTAAAGGATGTATATACATCAAGAAAGAATTATGCTAATATTTTACCTTTAAAGTACAGGAACACACAAATGGAGATTTTTGCTTTACAATCAATCGCTGGAGGTTTCTTAGACGAAGATCTAAAAAATTTCAATAAATTTTTTGATGATTGGTGTGTGCAGTTTGAGTTTATGGAAGATGCACAGCTCATACTCGATACCCTAGAAAAAAATGAGAAGATTAAGATAGTTGAGATTACACCGCTTAGTTACCCGAAATACTTTTTCCCAAAACTACAGGGTATCATCCACGCCACACGAGAATATGAAGGAAAAATCATCTGCATCGTCGAGCCACAAATGGGTATGAGTTTCCGCATTGCACTATGTGACTTAGAGACAAAAAAGGTAAGGGTACTCAGCTCACGCTATAAGAGTTCGCTAAGTGTAGAAGGTGCATTTGCCAATCTGTCTTTTGACATATAAAATTTGAGGTATTTATTTTGAACTGTATTTTATTATCTAAAAATGCCACAAGCATTAGTGACGAACATCAAGTGACGCATATAAAAGAGGTACTTAAATCTAAAGTAGGCGATAGTCTAAGCATCGCAGAGTTCGGTGGGAACATAGGCAAGGCTACTATCGCTCATATCAATAACAATGAAGTACTTCTTAGAGATGTCATACTAGATATAAAACCACCAGCGAAACTTGATTTAACAGTTATCCTTGCTTTACCACGTCCAAAAGTATTGCGTAGGTTGATTATGGATATGACATCTCTGGGGGTCAATAAACTTATTATTGTCAATAGTTACCGTAGTCAAAAAAGTTATTGGCAAAGCCCACTACTGGAGCGTATAGATGAGTTTGTTTTTGAAGGTTTACAGCAAACCATAGATACAGTACCAATGGTTATTGAATTTAAAAAACGTTTTAAGCCCTTTGTTGAAGATGAATTTCCTGCTTTATTGGGTAATGCGGTCATCGCTCATCCTTATGCAACACAGTCTTGGAAAGCATACCTTGATACTTTAAAGTGCAAGACTAATACTAAAGAGACTATGCCAAAAGTACTATGCATCGGAGCAGAAGGCGGATGGATAGACTATGAAGTTGATTTACTTTGTCAACATGGTTGCACCTCTGTGAGTTTAGGACCCAGAATCCTACGCACAGAAGCTGTGGTGAATGTCCTACTTGGTCAGTGGTTAAAGGAATGACAATAGTCTAATTTTGAACCTTCCTCATCATCTCACCCCAGTCTCTACTAAACTTAGAAAAGATATAGTCTTCACCATGCGGTATAGTACAACCCGTACAGTCTTGGTGTACTTGGTTCTCTTCTCTTATAGAACGTTTACCTTGTTTTGAGTTTATGCCACAAACAGAGTGAAATTCTAAATCTTCTTGCATGACAGGTGACTTGTTAAACCTAAAGTGTGGACATCCACACATGTAGCAGTTGAGTTCGTACATTTCGTGGCATTTGGTATTTGTAGCATAAAGCTCACAAAAGTCTGGCTCATTTTCTACCATATTTTCAAATATGAAATACTGAACAACATCAAATTCATCCAGACCTTCAAGCTTTTTGATAATTTCTGCATGCTTTTTTTTATGCTCTTCGTACCAATCGTTATATGTCATTTTTCATCCTTTTAAATGCCAATAAGCATTTTTTCTTCTTCACTTGTAAGGTAACGCCATTTGGCACTTTCAGTATCTAACTTGAAAGAGCCAATGCTTACTCTCTTTAACTCCAAAACCTTCAACGGTGTACCAAACTTTGGGTCATGCATAGCTCCAAAAAGACGGCGAATGTGCCTGTTCTTTCCCTCGTCTATGACTATCTTGAGTTTTGTTTTTGCTCCACCCATGCCTATCTTCTCTACGACAAGGGCTTTGAGTAGACCATGTTTGCTGTCTACTCCTTTTTTAGCTATCGCTATATGCTCATCTGTGACATGACCTCTTACCCATATCTCATAGACTTTCATGCACTTTCCAGGTTTGGTGAGTGCATGCCCTACTTGACCATCTCTTGTGAAGAGCAGCAGCCCTTTAGACTCCAAGTCAAGCCGTCCTATGGGCATCCACCCATCAGTAAAAGCCCACGTTGGCAAAAGATCATACACAGTTTTACGCCCTCTTTCATCTGAACGTGTGACTACATAACCCTTAGGCTTGTTGAGTATAAAGAGCTTTGTGGAATCACTCTTTGTGCTAGTCATCGTCCTCAAACTCAGATAAGTCAAAATCTAACTCTATACGCTCTTCTTCAACTTCTGTCATCTCGCTTATATCTTCAGGAGAGATATGTATAGCCATAGCAATAAATGCTGCTAATGAACCATCATCTATAATCTCTTGGGATGCAGGTGTCGTGTTATAGACAGTGAGTATGCCGTCTTTATAAAGCACATCATTGGTGCTGACACCAAGTTCAGCTGCTATATCATGCATATCAGGACGATTGAGATGTATGCCGTCTATTTTCATAGAGAAGCCTTTTCTTAGTGGTAATCCAAACATTTTTCTTCCTATTTACGTAATAGCCGATTATAGCCAAATAATTTTATGAGGCATGTATTTTTACTAAATAAATGTCAATTCACAAACCACTTGTGCATGATCGCTTGTAAGTAAGGAGCCATCTTTATTGTCTTGTAAGTGTTTATCTAGGACAGTATAGTCAGTCACTTCAGAGATTTTAGCCTTATTATTTTTATGAAAATGATTTGAAATAAAGATGTAATCCAAGACATTTCCTTTGCCTAAGAAATAACTAGTAGCTTTTCTGCTCTCTTCTTTTGCCTCGGGGTGTGGGTTATAGTTTTCTTTTTCATAATGATAGCTTGCATCCTGTAGAATAAACTGTTCTTTTCTTTTGTCATCATGATATTTGTATGCTGTGAGTGCATCTATGGTGAGTGAAAACTCTTTATCGTTTAGGTCACATAGCAGTATGGTAGGTGTGTGTTTAGATTTTCTCATGTCAAAGAAAAGCGAAGAAGCTTCACAGAGTCTCTGTTTTAACGATGTAGAATGTTTATCATTTAACGTTTTCAATACCAATTCTTTTTTATGCTCCATGCTATCTTGTTTGTTAAATATATATTCAAAAGCGTTGAGTCTATTGGATTTTAGATGACAGACATAGACCAATAGTTCTTGTTTATTGGGTAGTTTTATGCTCGCCTTTATGGGTAGTCTTGAAAAGTGAAAATGCCCGTCAAAGTGATGTGCTTTAAGACTAGGTGTATGGATTCTCACTTTTTGTATGTCAGTTATGGGGTATTTGGATGCGATGGCAACAGTAGTAGTCACGTATTTCTGTGGGTTATTTGTACTTAGTTTTGCGATGTCTGAAGTTTCAAAATACTTAAATCCTAAGTCATTCACAAGACTTTTCAAGGCATCGCGTGAAAACACTTCTTGAAAGCCTATGATGTCACAATCCATCTTGCGTATTTGCTTCTTTATCCACGTGGTTTTTTCACACCACTGGCTTTTATTGAACTTCTCTTTTTTGGTATACCATGAGTAAGGAGGCTCTACAAATTGAAAAAGGTTAAAGGTGCCTAGTCGTATTTTCATAACTAGGAGTATATCTAAAAATTTATGGTAAAATTCCACGCATAATATACAGTGTAAGGAAACACCTTGTTTAACATTCAAAACTATTCGAAACAAAACATAAAAAATGATGTACTCTCTGGTGCATTGGTAGCTGTGGCATTGGTGCCTGAAGCTATAGCTTTTTCTTTCATCGCTGGGGTTTCTCCAGTGGTGGGTCTTTATGGGGCTTTTATTATTGGGCTTATCACCGCTATTCTTGGAGGTAAACCAGGCATGATATCTGGTGCTACTGGATCTGTTGCTGTAGTGTTTGTGGGTCTGGGACTTTCTGTAAAGGGTATGTATCCAGATTTGGATACGGAAGCATTGAGTATGATGGTCTTACATTATATACTTTTAACATCCATTATTGCCGGACTGATTCAAATAGCCATTGGTGCTATGAAGATGGGTAAGTTTATACGTCTTGTACCCCAACCTGCCCTATTTGGGTTTGTAAATGGTTTGGCTATTGTCATTGCTATGGCTCAGCTTACATTTTTAGCCCCTGAAAATGTAGAGCAGTATAGTTCGTGGATAGATGTGGTGAAAGCTAGTTTTAGCGAAAACTATATGATGTATGTCATCATTATGATTACAATGGCTACGATGCAGTTTCTACCTAAAGTGTCTAAAGCAGTACCAGCAGGATTGGTAGCAATAGTTGCCATTACATTGGTGGTATACTTTGGAGAGTTAAATACAAAAACGGTTGGTGATTTAGCAGATCTTTCTCATGTTTCTATGCCCTCTTTTATGATGCCTTTATCGGAACTATTCTCATGGCAGGCAATGTCTATCATCTTACCTGTGGCATTTATAGTGGCACTTGTTGGGCTCATAGAGTCTTTACTTACGCTTTCTGTATTAGATGAAATGGGTGGAGAACGTGGAAGCGGAAACAAAGAATGTGTAGCACTTGGTGTGGGTAATACAACGTCTGGACTCTTTGGAGGTATGGCAGGTTGTGCAATGATAGGACAATCAGTCATTAACTTCACTTCTGGTGGACTTGGGCGATTGTCTTCGTTTACTGCAGCGGTGTTGCTCATCATCTTGGTTGTAAGTTTCTCTGAGGTTATTGCGGCTATTCCTGTGGCAGTGTTAGTTGGTATCATGTTTATGGTGAGCATCGGAACATTTGAGTTCTCTTCTGTGAAACGTCTTAAACATATGCCTAAAGCAGATGCTTTTGTTCTCATAGTAGTGACCATCATTACCGTACTTGAAGACTTGGCAGTGGCAGTCATAGCGGGCATCATTATTTCTGCACTTGTATTTGCTTGGGAACATGCAAAAATCATAGCACGCAGCAAAGAAGTAAATGGTAAGAAAATCTATGAATTGGATGGACCTCTATTCTTTGGTTCTGTGACATCATTTAATGAACAGTTTGATGTACTTAATGATCCTACTGAAGTTATCATAGATTTTAAAAATGCAAGGGTCATGGACAGTTCTGGTGCAGAAGCCATAGATGCTATCACAGAAAAATATAAAAAAGTAGGTAAGAAGCTAACCCTTCGTCATCTCTCTGCTGACTGTAAAAAAGCTTTGCTCTCTGCTGGTCCTTTTTGTACCTATGAAGAAGATGATCCTACTTATAAAGTGGCAAAAAATGTTTAAAATAAATATTTTTTGCCTATAAAGCATATTATATCTATAGGTATTGTTTACTTTAAGTTAAAACATATTAAAGTAAATTATAAAGGAATGATTATGTATAAAAAATATCTTCTTATTTTTATTTTCTCACTAGCTGTGCTTGCTTCAAACCAAGAGTTTGAGTATATAGGTGTTGAGGTGAATGTTACAATGCCTAATAAAAAAGTAAAAATGCTAACGGTGAAGAGGCATATTCCTGTTGAATGTAAAAAAGTCCTTATCACAAATAAAATATTATGGACAGGAAACTTTGCACATGCTTCTGTACCCAAAGCATGTAAGTCTACATTTGTACATACTAAGGGTAAACTTTTAGCGATGACGCTTGATGATGATCTTGAAACGTATGGTGAGCTAGAAGTGCTGGCATTCATTAAAGAGATGCAAAAGAATGATACCTTACTTCTTATAGATGGACGCACAGAACAGTGGTATGAATATTTTACTATACCTACAGCTGTGAATGTTCCCTTTATATATATAAAACGCCCAAAAGAATATGAGTTTGAATTTGAAGATGCTTTAAAACTGTTTGGTGTGAAAATACTCAAAGACAATGAATATGACTATTCACATGCCAAAACACTGGTTATTTTTTGTAATGGACCATGGTGTAGCCAGTCACCAGATATGATATTTGCACTGATTGAACTAGGGTATCCTGCAGAGAAGATAAAGTGGTATCGAGGTGGTATGCAAGACTGGCTCAGTGCAGGTATGACAACGACCAGGGATTAGAGCAAAAAAATACCTGCAATAAAAAGCATAAATGGTAGGCAGTACAAAAGATTACTTTTCTTCTGTGTTTTAGTTGTTTTATAAATACCAAAAAAAAATGATACTAAGGTCAGGATAAAAAGTATAAGAAATATGAGATTAGGCATGCTAATCTTTTAAGTTTTCATTGGCTATTTTATCAACCATTTTAATGCTATCTAATGCATTTGTCAGTACTTGTTTTGTTGATGTAAGTGGTTTCATACGTAGATTTGTTTGTTTTTTATCTAATCCTTCATCCATTAGTACCTCCATAACTTCTTTTTCTAATTCTTTTATTATCTCATTTAATTTACTTTCTATAAAGGGTATATCCATTTACTTAGCCTTTGGTCTAAAGATTTTGATTACTTCTTCGTTGGATTGCATATATTTCCCTCCTATAAGGTCTATACAGTAAGGAACAGCAGGGAATACAGCATCTAAACATTCACGAATTGATTTTGGTTTACCTGGTAGATTAATAATGAGTGAACCATTGCATATACCTGCGCTCTGTCGTGAAAGAATGGCTGTAGGTACATACTGTAAAGAAACTGCCCTCATCTGTTCTCCAAAACCTGGTAAAAGCTTTTGGCATACATTTTCTGTGGCTTCTGTAGTCACATCTCGCATGGCAGGGCCTGTGCCACCTGTGGTGACTATGAGGTCACAGTGCTCATCACGGGAAAGTTTTACAAGGGTTGTTTCAATGAGACTTTGTTCATCAGGTATACATCTGTATTCATATTCACATTCATTAAGGAGATACGCTTTCATTGTATCCATAATAGCAACACCAGAGATGTCTTCATAAATCCCTTGAGAGGCTCTGTCACTTGTGGTGATAACACCAATTTTTATTTTATCCATAAGGATGAAACTCCTTTTGCATTGATTCTTTTGTCCCATACTATAGCTTATGTTTTATAAATTTTATATTTTTGTGATAAAATGTAAACCAATTGTAAAGCGTTATAGCCAAACTAACTGTGAATTTAGGACGGAAAGCTATGGGTCTCTTATGAGATTGCCAGGTTGCATTATAATTTATGTATCTAAGGCAAGAGATGGGAAAAGAGCTCAATGTAAGTTTATCAGGACAGATGAAAGAACTTTTACAGTATGTTACTGGTGGTTTTTTCAGTCATGACAATGTAGAAGAGTCTCTCAACATATATCTTATTTACACATTTAGTTTTGTAGGGTTTCTTTTTATTTTTGTACTTGGGTTACTTGGTGTTTCTTCTTTAAACTATGAAGTAAATACCCTTTTACTAGGTGGGTCACTCTTTCTATTAATCAATATTTCTTATTTAAAGTTAACAGATAATCACCTGTATGCTGGATATATTATGCTCTATCTTATTTTTGGACTTATACTCTATCTTATTTATTCAGGTGGGTATCATAATACGGGTCCGCTATGGATATTTGCCCTTCCCCCTCTTGCCCTTTTTATACATGGGTTTAAAAAAGGTCTTATTGATATTGTTGTCTTCCTCGTGATTATACTTGTTATGTTTTTTTATCCGCAAGATTATTTGTTGGAAGCTCACTATACTACAGCATTTAAAATACAAATTATTTTATCATTTATACTCTTGGTATTTCTTTCTGCCTTGTATGAGTATTCAAAAGAAAGATCTATGAAAAAAATGAAAAAAATTCAAAGTGACTTAGAATTCTTTTTAAAACGTGATCCTCTTACTGGGCTCTATAACAGGCGGGGTTATCACGATAGTATAGATGAAATAAGTGATAAACATGGTGTCATGCTTATGTGTGATATAGATCATTTTAAAAAAATTAATGATACGTATGGACATGATGCTGGAGATTTTGTTATTCAAGAAGTAGCACAATGTATTAGAGAAAATGTGAGAAAAGAAGATGTCGCTATCAGGTGGGGAGGAGAAGAATTCCTTATTTTCCTTGCAGATACAAATATCAATAATGGATACCTTGTTGCAGAAAAATTGAGAGAGTCTGTTGAAAGACTTACTCTACATTATAGAGAAGCTACAACAATCAAAGTAACATTGAGTATGGGGATTTCTTTAATAAGCAATCAAATACCGCTAGAAGAAGCCATACGTAATGCTGATAATGCTATGTATGTATCAAAAGCTTCAGGACGTAACCAAACATCTCAATTTTAACCAAGTTTAAGTAGAATTCTATCAAGTAGAGAAGTACTTACTAACCTTTTTACGTACCCAAGTAAATACGTTGCTGTTGTAATATAATATCTTGGTTTTGGTTTCTCCGATAATAGTATATGGTGCACCACATTTGCTACAGTATCTGCCTCTTTATTGAAAGGTACTTTCTTAGACTTATTTTGAAGGTTTGTAATATAATTTTCTTTAAAAATAGAATGTTCCATATTTACATTTATTACAAGTTTTTTCATTGCTGTTTTACGAAAATTACTTGTGATAGGTCCTGTATTAAGTAGTATAGGATATATGTTTGTACCTTGTAGTTCTAAACGTAGAGTATCTGTAAGCCCTTCTATAGCATATTTACTAGCATTGTATGCCCCTCTTCCAAAAAGAGATATAAGACCTAAAACAGAAGAATGTTGGATGATTTTTCCATATCCTTGTTTACGCATAATAGGTATTATTTGACGTGTACACTCATGTAGTCCAAATACATTTGTTTCAAATTGTTCTCGTAAAACCTCAGTTTTTATATCTTCTATTGCACCTGCTTGTCCATATCCTGCATTGTTAAACCAGACATCTATTTTAGAATCTAAACTTAATACTTGTTCTATGACAGAACTTATTTGAGAACTCTGGGTAACATCAAGTTGCATGGCATGTTCAAAGCCTAAAGATTTTAACATTTCAACATCTTCACTGTTACGTGCTGTTGGATATACTTTTATAAATCTTTCTTTCAAATAAAGAGCAGTTTTTAGCCCTATACCTGTACTGCACCCGGTGATGACAATATTTATCATGCTTTTTCCTTTAGTAGGTGTCCTGCACCTTTAATTATATATGTTGCGGTCATAGAAAAAAAGTGACTGGTTTCACGGATGTTAATTATTTTGTCATTGCTTCCTAAAAATACTTCTATAGTAATATGTCTATCCAATACTTCTTTTATTTTATCTTCACTCCATTGGTAATGTAGTAAAAATGCTAATTCTTCTTTTGTGCCCTTTTGCAGATATTTTGAAATATCTACTGTTGAGGGGTATTTAGTATTGAGTAAAAACTGTTGAATATAGTTGTTATGTCCTGTATCATAGTAACGTAATTGTGCACGTATAAAACTCTTTTCTTGGGTCTGAAAAAATGCAGGAGAGAGCAAAACAAGTTTGTCTACGCGATTTTTTGTATGATAGACATATTCAAATGCTTTTTGTGCACCATAGGAAAAGCCAACTACCGTAGTGTCACTTTTAGAAAAATGGGACTCAAATAAATGCTCTTCACCTTGAAGAGAAAAACCATTAAAATATTTCACGTAAGATTTCTTGACAAGCTTCATGCGTAATGTTTTCATTCAGTAAAATATTCTGGGATATTATTTTTCGTGCTGGAGTCACTGTCTTAAGTAATGTACTTACTTCAGAGGCAGCTTGTTGCAATAACTTTTCTTCCTCTTGTACAGTAATAATTAAATTTTCACTCATAGCATAGTCGTAAATCACTTTATGCACCAGTTTCTTTGCTTCTAAAATATCGGTGCGGGCATTGCTAAATTGTTCTTTATATTCTAATTGTGTTTCAATACTTCCACAGAGATAAAATTTAATTTTATTCATCATGTGTGAACGTGAGAGTATTTCATGCTCTTGTGTTGTAAGTATGGTGTTCACGATGCCAATTTTTTCAAACTCTATGTCTAACCATGTGGCTATTACTGCTTTTGCCCCTTGATAGACTGCTTGTATTTCTCGTTCTCGTTCTGTATAAGAGAGTATTTTACGTTTTCCTGAGAGTACTTTTTCTTTGACTGCTTCAAAATCTGATGTTTCTACTAGTTGACGCTTATTTTTCAGGGTATAAAGTGCGGCTTCATTTGTCAAGGTGTCTAGTGCCGCAGAATTAAACCCTACGGTCATACGCGCAACTTTTTCAATATCAACTTTATTTGGTTTTTTTGAAAGATAAAGCTCTAAAGTTTTAGCTCTATCATTCAAGTCAGGTAGGGAAATATGTATACGTCTATCAAAACGACCAGATCTAAGCAGTGCTTCATCAAGCATTTCCACTTTATTTGTTGCACCTATGACCATTACGCCTGAACTGTCCTCAAACCCATCCATTTCAGTGAGAAGTTGGTTGAGTGTCGCTTCACGTTCATCATTTCTAGATTCTCCACGGCTTTTACCCACAGCATCTATCTCGTCTATAAAGATGATACTAGGAGCCATTTGTTTGGCTTTTTTGAAGAGTTCAGAGACACGCTTTGCTCCCATACCTACATATATATGTACAAAACTAGCACCAGATTGATAGAAAAATGGTACGCCAGCTTCTCCTGCAACTGCTTTAGCAATAAGGGTTTTACCTACGCCAGGAGGGCCTATAAGTAAGAGTCCCTTAGGTAAACGTATGTCTAAGTCACGGTATTTTTGTGGTTCTTTTAAAAAGTCTATAATTTCTTCTAACTCTTCTTTCACTTCTTTTATACCTGCAACATTATCAAATGTTACATTGGAAGTAAGCGCCTGTATAGTACTATTCTCATCTGTACTATTATCTTCTTTAGAGAAAGAACGTATTTGCTTTTTATGTTGAAGTCTATTTTGTGGTATAAGTATATACATAAATACGAAAGCAGCCAAAATAATAAGTAAAGTGAGTATGTTATAAAGATAGGAACTGTCTTCATTTACTTCAACAAGATATTTTGAATAAAAGGTATCTGTATTGATAGCCTCTTTATATATTTTATAGGTTTTAGTTTTTGTTTTTAGGCGTATATACTCTCCATCAAGAATGACTTTTTGAATTTGATTATTTGAGTAAAGCGTATTTGCCTGAGTATGGGTAATTAGTTTGTCTGTATCCCTGAAGAAAATAAAAAAAAGTAAGCCTAGAAATACACTAAGTAGCAGAAGAATAATTTTAATATTTTTTTTATTTATAGTATCAAGATTAAAGTTTTGCTTTGTTTCCAGCATTGTCTACCTCCACATCATTTATGAGTATCCAGTTTGAAGACAGGTCTTGGTCGCTATGGACTTCAATTTTATTGAAGTATTGATCAAACCCCTTAAATACACCATCTTCACCATTTTCAAGTAGAACTTCGAGATTGTTTCGGTGTTCACGTCTAAATAGATGGTTTTTAGCAGAGACTATAGCACTGAGTTCTCTATGTCTATCTTTGGCTATGTTGCCTCTGATTTCTGGTTTCATCGTTGCAGATTCCGTATTGTCGCGTTTAGAGTAAGAAAATGCATGTACATGCGTGAGCGGAAGTTCTTTGACTCTATCCATAGCTATCTTCCATTCAGTATCATCTTCACCTGGGTGCCCTACAATGTAGTCAGTACCTAAGGCATACCCTTTGGCGGCAATTTTATGAAACATATCGAAATCAGATTTGAAGTCGTTGCGTCTATTCATCATTTTAAGCATTTTGTCTGAGGTGTGTTGTAGTGCTATGTGTAGTTGTTTTGCCATCCAAGGCTCGCAGAGCAGTTCCATAAACTCATCATCTATCTGTATGGGTTCTAGGCTTCCTATACGTATACGACGAACACCGCGTATCTGGCTCATCTTTTTAAGTAATTGAGCCATAGAAGTATTGTGGTCTCGACCATAAGAACCTACATTGGTACCAGTAAGTATAAACTCACCAAAGCCATTGGAAGCTAGCTTAGATATCTGCTCTAAGATAGTCTCTTCTTTATGCGAACGTGCAGCTCCTCTTACTTGGGGGATGATGCAGTACGAACAAGCAAAGTCACAACCTTCTTGTATCTTTATAAACGCCCTACTCTTGCCTACAAATTCCTCCACTATGGTAGTATCTATATGTTCAAGATCCCCTATTTGGTAGAAAGGGTTTTCATTTTTAAGCACAGCATTGATACTCTCTTTTTCTGAGTGTCCTATGACCCCAAAGACCTTTTTGTCTGCAAAGAGGCTTTCGCCTTTTGAGTGTGAGCCGCAGCCTGCTAGTATGACTTTTGCATCAGGATTTTTACGTTTCATAGAAGAGATATAATTACGTACAGACGAGTCTGCTCCATTGGTTACTGTACAAGAGTTCACCACGATGAAATCTGAGTGCAGTTCGTCCTGCGTAAGCTCGTAGTCTTTGAGCTTAGATATCATCACTTGGGTGTCAAACTGATTGGTACGACAGCCGAAGGTTTTAAAGTAGACTTTTTGACGACTGGGCATGTATTGCCTCCTTGTATTGCACTTTAGTTCTTATCATCAAAGTTCTTTATTAAAATTCTCTGCATTATCGAGATTTGGCATAGGTTTTGGTACGGCTTTATCAACATAGATAGACTGAGTAGGAAATGCTAATGTAATATTTGGTTCAGCATTAATACGCTTAATGATTTCTATAGAAATAGTACTACGCAAAGTCATCGTTGCAAATGAGTTAGTAAGATACCATGCTGAGATACTCAATCCATAAGGTTCGATATGTGTATAGATACGTGGCTCTACATTTGTATTGCGTATACCATACTGACTTCTTAATCTATTTAGCTGTTTTCTCGTGATGTCGGTGTAGCCTTTAGAATACTTACGTGTTACTTCTTTAGCGATGGAGTTTGCTTTTTGTATGTCTGAGTCAAAAGTAATTACAAAGTCTATGCCATCCCATACCGTTTTGAGTCCTGCATGAGAGTAGTTTGATATCATGTCGGTAAAGATAAAGTTGTTTGGTATAAATACCATTCTCCCTGCCCTTCTGTTGTGCATGTATGCTGTAAGTGTAATGTCTTCATGCATGGTTATACGAAGCATAGAAATATCTACAATGTCGCCAACATACTCTACCCCATCTCGAACAAACCTTACCCTATCACCTACATGAATGGCACCACCTAAGACTATGGTAAACCAGCCCATAAGAGACATAAACCAATCTTTCATTGCAATAGCAATACCAGCAGATGCAAATCCCAATATGGTGACCAGATATGAGACATTTTCTATATATGCAAATAAAAGTGTGAAAAGTAGCATTGTAAAAAATGATATATTAAGTGCTTTGTTAATAGTGTAAAAACGTTCATTATCAGACATATATTTACGTACAAGATATTTACCAAAAAAGAGGATAAAAAGGAAGAAGAGTATGATGGCCCCAATTATTATCGCTTTTTGTGCTTCTCTTTTTATTTCATTTTTGAGATGCAGTTCTATCTCATCAATTTTTTTAGTATAGACACTCTCTGTGGTATTAAATATTTCAAGTACAGGTTTAAATGTTTTAAGTTGATCTTTTGTGTCTAGTAAAATACTAAGATACTCTTCATTGTCAGGATCAATTTCTAATAGATTCATAAGTATCTTTTCTTTTTCTCTATACTTATCTACTATATTCTTTAGTGAAAAATATCTATTGTCATATTCTACTTGTTCAGAACGAAGTTTTTCTCTATATGACAATGCACCTATAATAGCAAAAGGGTTTCCTACATTGGGAACATCAGTAATAGTAGGAGGTGTTAAAAACTTTTTAAAAGGGTCTTTTTCATACTCTTCGAGGAGTAAAAGTTTAC
>Ga0256840_1002833_pt1 | contig 14825 bp, 17 predicted proteins | sample 355202metaG_FD_185969 | JGI IMG/M metagenome (GOLD analysis project Ga0256840, IMG submission 185969) | Hydrothermal vent microbial communities from Mid Atlantic Ridge, Atlantic Ocean - 355-202 | ecosystem: Environmental > Aquatic > Marine > Hydrothermal vents | place: Atlantic Ocean: Mid...
TTCATGCTCTTTGGCATCTGTTCACTGTGACATGCCACACATTTGCTGTCAAATACTTTTTGCCCTGAAAGTTCTTCGGCATTTACTAGCGTTAGTGTCGCAAAGAGTGCAACAAGTAGGGTTGTTATTTTTTTCATATTTTTTCCTTTAGTTGTTTTGAAGAGTGTATTATATACTATTTACATGGAGAGAGTGTGTAGTCTTTCCTTTTTTAGGGGAGCTACTGTTTTTGTAAAAATGCATTAAACTGATTGGCAAATTGACGGGCATCTTTTTCGCCAAAGGCTTTTGGTCCACCTGTCATCTCTCCTGCATCTCGCATCTCTTGCATAAAGTTTCTCATAGTTAAGTACTGTTTGACATTCTCAACGCTGTAAAGCTCACCTCTATGGTCAATGGCATGAGCCTCTTTGCTAATAATTCGGTCTGCCAAAGGAATATCAGCGGTGATAACCAAGTCACCAACCTCAATCATTTCAACTATTTTATGGTCAGCTTCATCTGCTCCTGCATCGACAATAAGGTATTCAATATATTTAGAATTTCCAATGCTAACGCGTTTGTTCGCAATAACATAGGTTTTGAGTTGTAAGCGTTCAATGGCTTTGAGAGCAATGGGTTTAAGTAAGTTCGGAAATGCGTCACCGTCGATGAATAGGGTCATTTTATCTCTTTTTTTTTGATTTTAAAGTGTAGCAAAAAGGGTAGGGATAGTCTCTTAGGAGTTACCCCAACTCCTCTTCCATCTCCAAAACTTCCAAATAACGCTCACTCATTTCTTCATATTCAGCTTCTACTTTTTTAAGTTCATCAGCCACATTGACCAAGCCTTTTTCTTCGTAACAAGCAGGGTCATAGAGACAGGTGTTAAGCTCATCTATCTTGGCTTCTAGCTCTTCAATGAGGTCAGGCAAACGTTCTAGGTCTCTTTGGTCTTTGTAGCTTAGTTTGGTTTTCTTTTTTTCAGGTTTTGGGTCGACAGTGAGGTCGACCCTTACGGCTTTGACCTCTTTTTCTATCTCATACAGCTCATTGATATTTTTTTCAATCAAGAGATACTCACTATACTCTTGAAAAGACTCTTCTACTACGCCATCGCCTTTAAATATGAATAGCTTATTGGCAATTTTGTCAATAAAATAACGGTCATGACTCACGAAAATCAATGCCCCTGGAAAGTTAAGGAGTTTCTCTTCTAAGATGTTAATGGTCTGAATGTCTAAGTCGTTGGTAGGTTCATCGAGAATGAGACAATCTACTTTTTTGGTAAAAAGCAGGGCTAATGCCACACGGTTTTTCTCTCCTCCACTTAATTGACCAAGCTTTTTTTGCATGTACTCTTCTGGGAATAGAAAGGACTTCATGTAGGCAAAGACGTGCATGTTTTTACCCATCACATCAACAATGTCACCACCATCTGGACAAAAGGTGTCTAAAATGGTTTTCTCTTCATTGAGCATTTCACGATGTTGGTCAAAGTAACCAATCTTAAACTCTCCTCTTTCAATGCTCCCTTTGTTGGGTTCGATGCGTCCTAAAAGAAGTTTGAGTAGGGTTGATTTACCTGAACCGTTGTGACCCACAATGGCAATTCGGTCTTTTTGTAAAATTCTGGTCGTAAAAGCCTCTATGAGATTTTTACCTGCAATTTTGTAGTGTAGATTCTCAATGTCAAATAGCATCTTCTTTTTAGAAACACCTTTTTCGCCGTCACGGTTAAAGCTTTTCTTCTCACGCTCTAAATCAACTTGCATTTTACGGATGAGAGTGGGGTCTTTTTTGGCTTGTTCTCTAAGCTCAAACACCCTTGCTTTTCGTCCTTGGTTTCGGGTGAGTCGTGCTTTGACCCCACGGCTTAACCACTCCTCTTCTTTTTTGAGGAACTTTAGCAATGTGTTGTGGGTTTTTGCCATGCTCTGCATTCGTGCTTCTTTTAAAACTAAATATTGGTCATAGCCACCCTCATAGGAGTAGATGTTCATGTTCTCAACCTCTACAATGCGTGTAACAATGGAGTTAATAAAATGTCTGTCGTGAGAGATGATGAGCAGGGTGAACTTCTCTTTGAGTAAAATTTCCTCTAAGAACTCCACCATGTAAACGTCAAGGTGGTTGGTAGGTTCATCTAGTAGTAAAACATCGGGCTTTTTTAAGATGAGTGAAGCTAAAGCGACACGGCGTTGTTCTCCACCTGAGAGGGTATTGACATCACGGTATTCGTACTCTTTGAGCTTAAACTCTTGTAAAACACGTTCTATCTTGTCATCTAAGTTCCATGCGTTGTGGTGGTCTAGATAGTTGCTAATGTTCGAGTGTTCCTCTAAAAGCTTTTTATTTTCAAAATCTTCAGCGATGAGGTTCGAGAGTTCTTCGTAACGTTGTTTGGCATTGCTAAGGTCGGCGAGTTCATTTTCGATGGCATCACGTACATTTAAGCCCTCACTAAAGGTAGGGTTTTGGTCAAGGGAGTCGATGAAGATGCTTTTGTCTAAAACACGCGTTCCCTCATCTGCTGTTACTTCACCAGAGATGATTTTAAGCAGTGTTGATTTACCACAACCATTTTGTCCGACAATGGCAACGCGTTCACCTTCGTTTAGTTGAAAGTCTACTCCTTTGAGGAGCTGTTTTACGTCATAATTTTTAGCAATGTTAAAGAGACCGACAAGTGCCATGGAAAATCCTTGAAAATAATTGTGAGATTATAGCTAAATTTGGTATAATCAGTTCAATATTACACTTAAATAATTAGAGGAGAAGCGATGCTTAAAGATATTTTAGAAGGTTCAAAAGAGGTTCTATTAGAACTATTTCAAGGAATGAGCGAAAATTCTAAAGAACTTTTGGAAAGAAGTAAGGAAATTTTTGAGGCGGTAGATGTTAAATTGATGGGAAGTTATGAAGAGATTGAAGCATTTGAAAAAGCCAAAGAGAGCAAAAAATCAGCTTAAAAACCGTTAAATTACGGCTTGACAAAGAGGTTACACTTAGAAATAATGGGCTTGAAATTTCAATTGAAAGACCTGACCCTTTGCTTATTGCCAAGCGACATAACGATGAAACGATTGCACTTATCTGTGCTTTGTTTGCCTATGGAAATGTCAAAGCCATTTTGAAACTATTGGAGAGTTTTGACTTTTCTTTACTCACAGCTTCAGATGACATCATAGAAAAAGAACTCTCCAGCCACTACTACCGTTTTCAAAATTCCCAAGATGTATCGGCACTTTTTATAGCACTTAAACGTTTAAAAGAGATAGATAGCATTGAAAATATCTTCTATGAGGGCTACAAAAAAGAGCAAAATATTTTAGATGCTCTATGGCATTTTATTGCAACACTTAAAGCCGTCTATCCACGAGAAAGTAGGGGCTATAAGTTTTTGGTAGGCTCTGTGCCTAAAAAAATAAACAGTGCAGGAACCTACAAACGCTACTTAATGTTTTTACGTTGGATGGTACGTTCTGATGAGCTTGACCTTGGTTTGTGGACGAAGATAGATAAAAAAGATTTACTCATGCCTTTGGATACCCACACCTTTAAAGTCTCACAAAAGTTAGGCTTGTTAAAGCGTAAAAGTTATGACATGAAAGCAGTTATTGAATTGACAGAGACACTTAAAAAATTTGATAGAGTTGACCCCATTAAGTATGATTTTGCACTTTATCGCTTGGGGCAAGAGAAGATTATTTAATTTTTGTTAAAATACAGTTATGAAAAAAGAAAAAATAGTCTTATGGATAAAACGATTACTTGGATTTTTAGCCATTGGTTTTTGGCTTAGTGTGGTTTATGAAATATCTCAAATGTCTGCACCTTTTATGGAACAAGCTCCTTATTGCATGGGCAGTACCATGCTTATATTTGGTCTTTTAACAGCACTTCATAAAGGCTTGGACTATTGGTTATTGAAAGTAGAGAAATAAGATGAAAAGAAGAAGTTTTTTACTTTGGAGTGGCTTGTCATGTAGCTCTTTGTTGGGCATGGATTTTCATGAAACAGCTAAAGAGGCATGGGAAGCACGAACTTTAAATGATGCTGCTTTAAAACTTTATGGTAAAGAGAAATTTACCACTTTAAGCAAAAGTAATGAGGTTGTTATTGAGGCAGATAAATTTATTGTCCCTGATCAAATGCAAATTCCTATTCGTTTTTACAGTGCTATAGAGGCAAAATCAGTGGCTATTTTTCAAACCGCCAATGAACAGAGTTTGGTCGCTGTGTTTGAGCTGAATGAAAATATGATTATAGATTACACGTTAAATATATTTATGCAGATGAAAGGGACACTCTTTGTAGTTATTGAGGGAATTAATGGTAAACTCTATTATACACGACACTATATAGATGTCAATTCAATGAACTGTCTAGCAGGAGGATAATTATGGTAATACGCGAGATAAAAGAGTATGCACAGGTACGGACAAAGGCGAGAGCCTATTTGTGCTATATGATAAGTCGTCATGCCTCTAATGTTGGGGTGACAGAGAAAAATTTAGAAGAGCATATTGCAAAAGAGTTACAAAGTTTACAAGTTGTATTACCTAATGCAGAAGTTTTTTATGCTGTTGATAAAGATGGTATTCAAATTAGTGCTAATGTCTCTAAAAATAAAAAGCTCAATGGAGAAAGAGAAGGAATTGACCGAAGCGATAGGGCTTATTTTTATAAGACAGTTGATGAAGAGCGTTGTGTCTTAACTGACCCTTACCCCTCATTGGCTACTAACAATATGGTGGTTACTGCTTCCTATCCTGTTTATGATGATGAAAAAAATCTACTCTATATTTTATGTGTGGACATTACACTTGATAATATTTTAAAGATGGTACACCCCTCATCGGTTGATTCTAATTTTGGTATTTATTCTAAATTTGTTTATGCTTGTTTCTCTATTGCATTGGCTTTAGTTTCATTACTTTTATTTGTCAAAGGTATTAGTAGTTTCTTAGATTTGGGTTTACATGTTGATACCATTGATATTAATGCCATGTTTAAAGCAACCATTTTGCTTACCCTTGCCTTAGCAATCTTTGACTTGGTTAAAGCTATTTTTGAAGAAGAGGTACTTGGAAAAGAGAAGAAAGATGGAGCAGGAGAAGGACATCAAACGATGATACGATTTTTGGGTTCAATTATTATTGCACTCTCTATTGAAGCCTTGATGCTGGTCTTTAAGTTTGCCATTACTGAACCTGAAAAACTCATCTCTGCTGTCTATCTTATTTTAGGGGTTACGGCACTTATGCTCGGACTCTCTTTTTATATTCATGTCAATAAGGCAGTACAGAAATAGTTTGCCTTAAGGCTTTTTAGATATATTTCTTCTATTATATTTAAAAGGTCTTTTATGTTAGAAATCATCATGGTACTCTTTACCATTTATACCCTCCTAAAAATTTATATCTCTGTGATGCAGATAGGTTACATTTCTGAAGAGAAAAGTAAAGAAGCTGTTTTAATGTCACAAGAGAAGTATGAAGTAGCAGGAATGTATGCCATTAAAAAAGAGCGTTTAGGGCTACTCTCTACATTGGTGGACTATGGCATTTTTGTCTGGTGGGTTACGGTTGGTTTTGCGTGGCTAAGTAATCTCTTAAACACACAAAATAGCATCTTTGAAGCGGTGATATTTCTTTTTGGGTTTATGGCAATTGGTTTTGTGCTTGGTTTACCTTTTGAGCTTTATCAGACTTTTAAACTAGACAAAGCATTTGGTTTTACTAAAACGACACCGAAGCTCTACCTTATTGATCAAATAAAATCTATGGTGATGTTCATTGTTTTTGGAGGGCTCATTTTTTATGCGTTAGCGTGGATTGTTGTTAACGTCACCTCATGGTGGCTTTGGGGCTTTGTGCTTCTTTTTGGTTTGGCAGTGCTTATGAATGTCATTTACCCTACCATCATCGCTCCTATTTTTAACAAATTTACCCCACTTGAAGAGGGTGAACTTAGAACCGATATTGAGAGCATGATGAGTGGTGTCGGACTCAAAAGTGATGGCGTATTTGTACTCGATGCTTCAAAAAGAGATAGCCGTTTAAATGCCTATTTCGGTGGGCTTGGTAAGTCTAAACGCGTCGTTCTGTTTGACACCTTAATGGAAAAACTAAGCAATAAAGAACTCTTAGCCGTCTTAGGTCATGAGTTGGGTCACTTCTCCCATGGAGACATTTGGAAAAATATTGGGATGATGGGGGTTTTACTCTTTTCATCTTTTTTCATTTTAGGAAATTTACCTGCATCTCTTTTCATTGAGATGGGCATTGAGAAAAGTGCAGGGGTAGAGATAGCAATGATGATGCTTCTGTTACCTCTTTTGTCATTTTTATTTACGCCTATTCTTTCAGCAGTAAGTCGTCACAACGAATACGCAGCCGATGAGTTTGGAAGTGAATTAGGAGGTAAAGAGAACTTGGTCTCTGCTTTGATGAAGTTGGTAGAGGAGAATAAATCTTTTCCAAAGTCTCATGCTATTTATGCCTTTTTTTACTACACACATCCTCCTGTACTAGAGAGACTTAAAGAGTTGGGATATGATGCGAATGCTTTGAATGAAGGTTTAAAAAAAGAGGGAATTTTTCAGTTTATGGAAGATAAGTAATCTAAAATCATCTTCTCTTCTAATTTTTATTGTTATAATAATTTGAATGATTAAAAAGGGAAGTTGTGATATATCGACCAATTGTACTAGATGAAGAGATAAGCTTTTCAAAAAAGAAATTTATAGTAAGTAAAACTGATTTAAGTGGTAAAATTATTTTTATAAACAAGAACTTCTCTGAAATCTCTGGCTATTCAGAAGAGGAGTTGATTGGTGAGCCTCATAATGCCTTGCGACATCCAGATATGCCAAGAGGTATCTTTTTTTTAGTATGGCAAACACTTTTAGCAGGTAATCCCATTTCAGGTGTTATCAAAAATTTGGCAAAAGATGGTAGATATTATTGGGTCATTGCAGATTTTGAAGTGAAGAGAGATATGAATGGCGAGTTAGTCGCATTAACTGCTTTTAGACGTGCTGCTCCTGATGATGTGATAGAAGAGATTGAAGCATTATATGAGACAATGCTTAAGATTGAAAAAAAGCATGGTATGGAGCAATCCTTAGCCTATTTAGAATCTTTTTTAGATGAACATAATTTAACCTATCCAAAATTTATAGAAGAGTTGACCACTCCTAAAGGGATTCTTGTGAACCTTTTAAATATCTTTAAGAGAATGTTGCGATAAGTTCTAAAACTTTTGCTACCCCAAGTCCCATAAACGTCCCTACAATATATCCCATCATCGCCATAAGCACTCCAATAGGGATTAATGCCTTGTTATAAGCTCCTGCTAAAATAGGGGCGGAAGCAACACCCCCAATATTGGCTAATGAAGCGATACCTAACGAGAACAAATCGAGTTTAAAGAGCTTAGCAAAAAGCACCATGATAATGGCATGAATAACAATAATAATAAACCCTGCAAAAATATAAAGAGGTGCTTGGCTTAGTTCTGTGAAATTAGCACGAGAAGCAATGAGTGCAATAATGAGGTAGAGCATCATATTTGCCAAAGGTACAGCAGAAGCCTCTTTTCCTAAAGGGGTCATTCCCAAAATAATACCACTAATGGTGGCAAAGATAACCACCCAAGTGGTGTTGGTTAAAAAGCTTGTTTTCGGCAGAAGTGGGGCGATATTTTGGGCTAAAAGAGAGACCATGAGGGCAAGACCTAAAAGCATAAAGAGTGTTGGAAAATTTATCTTTTTTTCTTCTTCTATTGTGAGCTTAGAAGTAAGTGTTTCAAGGACCGAATCATTGGCTTTTGTCCAGTTGTTAAAGTTTTTGGCAAAGGGAACGAGGGCTAAAAGTATCATGACCCAAATGGCATAGTCAATGCTGTCGATGAGTAAGACATATCCCATTTTACTATCAGGCAATTCAAGGGCTTCTTGAATGGCTAACATATTGCCCGTACCTCCCATCCATGAACCTGACAATGAGCCAAAGGCTTTCCATGATTCAGCTTCAAAAAAACTATGTAAAAGTGCAAACATAATAATAAAGCCCAAAGAGATAGAGAGTGAAGCTAAAAAGAAAGTAAGCAATATCTTTTTGCCCAGTTTTAAAATCTTTCTTATGTCTGATTGTAAGAGCATTAAGAATATCATGGCAGGAAGTAAGTTAGATTTAAAGGCTTTATATGTTAAAGTGATTTCAGCTGTTGGTTCCCACAGTTTAAGTGTTGAGAAACCCATTATTGTGAAATATAAAATCACAATAGGGGGTAGATATTCAAAAAACTTGGCACGACTTTTATGCTCTATGTAGAGCAGTGAGGAAGTAATGAAGATTAAAATTGTTAAGTAGGAAAAAGATGTTGTTATCATTAGTATTTTCTTGTTTTTTATAGTATAAGATATTTACACTTAAAGCAATATACTAGAGAAGTATAAGAATATCTTAATGTTTCTATAATATAATAGATTAAAAAAGGAGTTTAATATGTCCTTACAGATAAATATAGATAAAATTTTAAATAGCTCCAGTAATATTTTTGATGAGATTTTGGATAAAGTAGCGATTAATAGTTTGAAAAATGCACGTAAAGAGTTATCTATAGAGTATGATATTCATAGAGTTTTAATGGATACCATAGAGTTCTCTTTGGAACAACTAAGAGAGGAAGAAGGGTTTGTGAGTCAATTTCTCTATGATAAGTTTGGAATAGGTGAAGATAAAAATAGACGTCGAAGGGAACTTCTAATGTTGGGGGGACAGCTTAAAGGAGTTATTAGAGAATTGCATCGTCATAAAAATAGAATTAAGTTTCATGAGGAGAATTTATTCTCTTCTATAGAGAACTTAACAAGGTTAAGTACGGCATTTGGTAAAAAACTACATAAAATTGATGATGAAAATCTAAAGATGGCATGTGAGATATATCTTAAAGAGATTTATCTTCAAATAGATAAAGCAAATACTTATCAAAAAGAATTTGCTTTAAAAAAGATTTATCTTGAGAGTACCCTTTTTAAATATGATAAGCTTTTAAAGCAGATCCCTCGTTATCATGAGTTAAGAGAGGAGAGAGAAAACTATATGCTCTCAAATTGAGGTTTGTATCTCTCTTCAATTTCATCTAAGGCATCACTTGCCACTTCTAAGCGTTCAAAAAGTACCTCTATCTCATTTTGAAGTTTTCCGACATTTTGTGAAGCTTCTATCATTAAGGCATTATCGCCAGAAGTTGATGCTTCAACAAGTTTTTCGTTTTGTGCTTCTAACGCTTCTTCAAGTTCCATAATCTTATTTTCACAAAACTCCAACTCTTTTTTATGAGGAGCATTCTCCTTGCTTCGTGCGAGGGTGAGTTCTTTTTTAAGTCGTTTACGCTCTTTGTTGTCAATTTTTGGTCTTTTGGGTTTAGATTCATTTTTCACTGCTTCATCTTCTTCCCAACCAATTTTTTCTAAGAAGTCATCATAAGACCCCTCAAAATATTCAGCCCCACCCTTGTGAAAAATAATGAGAGCATCAGCTAAACGGCGTAAGAGCATTTCAGAGTGCGTTACCATGATGGTTGAGCCTTTAAACGCTTCAATGGCACTACATAGTGAGTCAATAGAGTACATATCTAGGTGGTTAGTAGGCTCATCAAGTAGAAGAAGATTGGCTTCTGTTCCGATGATTTTTCCCAACATTACACGGCTACGCTCTCCCCCTGAAAGCACGGAGATTTTTTTGTCAGCTAAGTCACCTGAAAACATCATTGTTCCACAGATGCTTCTGGTCTCTGCAATGCCAATTTTTAAACTCACTGAAGCAATCTCCTCTATGATAGTCGCTTTGGTGTTCAGCCGTTCTATGTTGGTCTGTCCAAAGTGTGCCATAGATGTTGAGGGGTGAAAATTAAGTTTTCCCTCTTGCATTTCAAGTTCTCCTGCGATGTAGTTTAACAGCGTCGATTTACCTTTACCATTTTTTCCAATGATGGCTAAGGTTTTACCATTTTCTAAAGCAAATGAAACATCACTAAAAAGCTTTTCATCTGCTTTGTACCCAAAACCTAAGTTTTCAGCACGGAGATTAATTTTAGCAGGAGTCTCTTTGTAGTTGAAGTTAAAGTTTAGGTTCTGCTCACTTTGCAAACTCTCCATCTCGTCCATCTTGTCAAGCATCTTCTGCTTAGATTGTGCCAAGGCAGCCGTGGAAGCACGAGCTTTATTTTTAGCCACAAACTCCTCTAGCTCTTTACGTTTTTTCTCTTGGTTTTGACGGGTTTTTTCATAGGTCTCATCGCTAAGTGCTAAGGTCTCTTCATACTTTTTGCTATTGCCTTTGACAATGTGTAAAGATTTACGCTGAATTCCCATGGTATGGGTCGTTACAGCGTCCATAAAATCACGGTCATGGGTAATGAGTATGACTTCACCATCAAAAGTACGAATGAACTCTTTGAGCCAACGCAAAGAGAGTAAATCAAGATAGTTGGTTGGTTCATCGAGGAGTAACATGTTGGGTTCAGTTGCTAAAAGTTTGGCTAGGTTAATACGAATTTGATAGCCACCTGAAAAGCTCATAGGGTCTTTTTCTAAATCTTCAGCAGAGAAACCCAATCCAAAAAGGATTTTTTCTATTTTGTAAAAGTTGTACTGCTCCTCTTCACTTAAGATTAAAGAACACTCTTCACGCACGGTTTTTTCTGTAAAAATTAAGTGTTGTTTGAGTGTGCCTATTTGGTAGTTTTTAGGAATGAGTACCTCTCCCTCATCGTGATGTTCTTCACCTAAGATGATTTTAAAAAGTGTTGATTTTCCTGAACCATTACGCCCTATGAGTCCTACTTTTTGATTGCTGTTCATCTGAAAGTTTAGGTTTTTAAAAAGGGTCTGTTCCCCAAAGCTTTTTGAGAGGTTTGTTAGTTGTATCATGGTTATTCCGTTACTGTTTTTAATTACTTTTCTGGCAAGAGAAGTAAATTACTACTCTTATTTAATAATTTTTCTATATCTTTAATATAAATATCTTTACGTTTATTGTCAATCACTTCATCGGCTTCTAGCTCTTTTAAGTGGCGTTCTACTACATGGCGAACGGTTCCTATGAGTTTGGCTATCTCTGTCTTTGAAAGGTTTTGAAGTAGTTGAAAATGTTGTGGGTCTTGTGGGTTAATATTTTGAATAAGCAGTTTAGAGAGCCGTTCAGAGGTACTGTAGAGTGACAAATCACTTGCCAACTCCTCTCTTTGACGCATTTGAGAGGCTAAATAGGGAAAGAAGTGTTGATTGAATTGTTGATTCTCTTTGAGCCATTCACGCACTTTGGCAATGGGGAGTTCTAAGAGTTCGGATGATTCTAAGACTTCATAGAGTAGTTCATGGGGTTTTCCATCGAGTAAAATGAGCGTGTCAAACATATCTCCTTGACGATAGATGCTTAGTGTCTGCTCTTTTGCTGTTTCTAGGTTCATCTGAAACGATTTGATTTTACCACTTAACATAATGTAGAAGTAGTGCTGTAGTCTATCATCTACAAAAGGGGTCTCTCGTTTTTTAAAAGAGACGCGTTTTCCATATTTTAAAAACTCTTTTTCAAAACCTTGATCTAAATCTTGAAAAATCTCAATGTTATGAAACTTCATTAAACTCTATATCCATTTTTATTTTTATTTTTTTATTGTATTGGGTTTATCTAAAAGGTACTCTTAATTTAGCTAGGAGAGAGTTAAAAAAGATTGTTACCAAATTGTTACCATCTCAAACTATAATCAAGTAAGATAGATAGAAAGCGATTTAGAGGAGAATAGGTGTCAAACTTAATAATGGAAACCAAAGATTTTAGTTTTACTTACGCAGGAGTAGATGCTCCTTCATTAAAGAAGATTAATCTTCCAATTGAAAAAAATAAAATCACAGCGATGATAGGACCTTCAGGATGTGGAAAATCTACCCTGCTTAGAGCGATGAACCGTATTCATGACCTCTACCCTGGGAATAAATATGAGGGAGAGATAAACCTTTACGCACAAGGGAATAAGCAAAATATTCTTGATTTGAAAAAAGAGAATGATTTCATTGCACTGCGTCAAAAAGTGGGGATGATTTTTCAAAAACCAACTCCTTTTCCAATGAGTATCTATGATAATGTTGCCTACGGTATGAAACTAGCAGGGGTGAAAAACAAATCCGAACTTGATGGGCGTGTGGAACAAGCCTTAAAAGATGCAGCGATTTGGAGTGAGACCAAAGATAGACTCAAAACTTCAGCTCTGGGCATGAGTGGGGGACAGCAACAGCGTTTGTGTATTGCTAGAGCTGTGGCACTAAAACCTGAAGTGATGCTGTTTGATGAGCCAACATCGGCACTTGACCCAATTAGTACAGGAGCGATTGAAGAGCTTATTGCTGAGCTTAAAAAAGATGTCTCAGTGGTTATTGTAACGCATAACATGCAACAAGCTTCACGTCTTAGTGACTACACGGCGTTTATGTATTTGGGCGATTTGATTGAGTATGATAAGACTGATACAATTTTTATGAACCCTAATGAGAAACTAACAGAAGATTATATTACAGGGAGATTTGGATAATGTTACCACAATATCACGAAGCACGACACAGTGTAAGAGACAGGGTTATTGAGTTGGTTGAAGAGTTAGCCAAGACAAATGAAGTGGCACTTGAAGCGATAAGAAATAGAAATGCAGATGCATTGGAAAAAGCCAGAAATGAACTCAAAGAGATGGCTGAAATTACAGAAACAATTGACAATGACATTGTAGTGATTTTTGCCAAATTCACGCCTGGTGCAAGAGATTTACGTGAAATGGTCTCTTACTTCAAAGTCACCTCGGCACTTAATCGAATTCGTACCTATACCAATAACTATTTGAAAAACATGCAGATGGTTTTAGTTGAAGATTGCGAGAACATGATAGAGTTTATAGATGACTCTTTACGCATCAATAAATGTACTTTAAATGCTTTTGAGTACACCATTGAGATGCTTAATACCTTTGATGATGACGATAAAATCAAAAAGCTTTCTGCCCAAATTTCTGTAGAGAGTTCTAAAACAGAGGACATTTACTCTATTTTAGAAAAAGAGATGGTGCAACACATGAGTACCAAAAATGAGAGTCCTGAAAATTATTTTAACCTTTTAAAGTTTTTTAGAAAAAATCTCAAAGTTATTGATAGACTTGAAACCATTGCACAACGGGTTATATTTGCACGTATGGGTGGAAAATTGTAGTTTTCTGTTACCCTTTCGTAACTATTTCATGCTAAAATAGTTGCATGAAAACTAAATCAGTAGAAATCGTTGTTATCGAAGATGAAGAAGATATTTTAGAGTTGCTTGAGTACCACTTGCAAAAAGCAGGGTATGACACCATGGGCTTTCTCTCCACGCAAAATGTTGAACAGTTTTTAGAAGAAGAACAACCCTCCTTAATGATTGTTGACCGTAACCTTCCTGGTTGTGAGGGGAGTGAATTTGTGGCAGAACTTAGAAAGTATGGTTGTACCATTCCTATTATTTTTTTAACAGCAAAAGACAGAGACCAAGACATTGAAGATGGTTTTGAACGAGGAGGTGATGACTACATCACCAAACCTTTTAAACCCAAAGAGTTGCTTTTGCGTGTTCAAGCTCTTCTTCGTCGTTCAGGGGCTATTTCTAATGACAAAATCAAATATCGTGATTTGGTCTTAAACCTACCTAACCGTTCCCTAAGCATTGAAAATAAAGAGATAGAGCTTAGTAATTTAGAGTTCAAACTTCTGCATACTTTTGTGAAAAATCCCAAAAATACCCTTGACAGAGACTATTTAAGAGATGAAGTGTGGGGGGATGATAGCATGAATTTTAATGACAAAACCATCAATGTCACCATGAACCGACTCAAAAAGAAGATAGACCCAACAAGTGAAAAAAAATATTTCATGCCTGTTTGGGGGGTGGGTTATAAGTTGGTGTAGATTAAAAGACTTTTTTAAAGTTGCTTAACCTTAAGCAACTTTGTTCTTCTCGTAAACAATTCTATAATAAACCAAATTGTAGAGGTCTTGATGTTTACATTTCTTAATGTACTCCAAGGCACTATGATTTTGTTCATCTCTTATATAGAGGTCAGCTCCCCTGTTGAGTAGGTAACGCACAATATTAATATCATTGGCTTCAATGGCTCTCATGAGTAGCGTTTTTCCCATAGCATCTTTTAAATTTACGTTAACATGAGCCAAGGTAAAGATGTGCATAAACAGCTCAACATCTTTCACTTCAATGGTCTGAAATAGAGCATGTTTTTTAGGCGTAACCATGAGGTCAATGTTGTATTTGAGTAAAATTTTTACATTATGATGGTTACGATAATGTATCGCCCAGTAGAGTGCATTCTCTCCTGAGTCATTTCGTACTGTTAGATCTATTTTTTTTATTAAAAACTCTTCTAACATAAGGCGTTCTTCTGCCATCTCTAAAACTCGTATGTCTTGATAGTTTTCTCTTCTTGTTGCTCTTTTACTCATTTGTATCCCTTTGTATTTTTATAAATATATTTTATATTAAATTTATAACAAAAGTATAAGATTTATATTACAGAGTGGTAACACTTTTGTGGTGAATTTGTTACTCTTTTTATCTATACTTTTCTTATCTAAAATAAAGGAGAAGAAGATGGAAATTAATTTTATTATTCCAATTTTTTGGACAGTTGTCTTTTTAATCGCTAAACTTATGAGCAAATAGATTATCACGAAAGTGATAAGCCACTTGGCTCTATGAAATTCTTTTTAAATCCCCTTAATATAACGCTCTCTTTTTTTACT
>Ga0256840_1002834_pt1 | contig 14811 bp, 16 predicted proteins | sample 355202metaG_FD_185969 | JGI IMG/M metagenome (GOLD analysis project Ga0256840, IMG submission 185969) | Hydrothermal vent microbial communities from Mid Atlantic Ridge, Atlantic Ocean - 355-202 | ecosystem: Environmental > Aquatic > Marine > Hydrothermal vents | place: Atlantic Ocean: Mid...
TTCAAACTCATCCTCAAACTCATCGAATGAATTGTTTGATTGAGCATTTAGATATGATAATAAGAGTAAAAGAACTATAAAAAACCTAATCAAAATTGCCCTTTATCAAAAAATGGTGGAGTTGTCCGGAATCGAACCGGAGTCCAAAAGTAGCCACCTATGACGTCTACATGCTTAGAAAAAGTTGTTTATATTTAGTTTTGCTTCACACAACTAACAAAGCTACACAAAACGAGTCTCAAATTTCATTTTAGGGTGAGACAATCCTAAAATATATCTATTATAGCTATGATACTTCCAAAATCTCCCTCAAATAGAATCGGAAGTGGAAGCAGTCCAAAAGCCGTTAGGCTAAGGTTAAACTCTACGCTACTGCGAGAGCTGGACGATAGTTACTGTTATTAGCAGTTATGTTTTTGAAGATTTGTATAACGGAAGTCCTTCACTTCCGACATGCAGCCATAAGCTAAAACTACTCCTGTCGAAGCCATGTCAACCCCACAGAAAATAGAGTTACATTTTATCTAAATTTATATAAAAATACAATATAATCAGCCATAAGTTCACAGGACTCAGTTTTTTAGGGGATTATTACATGGCTAGATTTTTTATTGGTTTTTTGTTGGTATTAGTTTTTGTGGGTTGTGCATCATCGCGGCAAGAGGGTATTGTTTATGAGAAGTACAAAGCTCCAAAGGAACAAAAGCCTCTACATGTAGAGAGTAAAAGTACAAAAAAAATTGTTCTTACAAGAGCATATGAAAAACCAAAAAAGAAGCAGAAAATTAGAAATACAGGAAGTATAAGAGGTCGTATTATATCTTTAAACAAAAAAAACAACTCTTGGATATATGAAATTAAATCAAATAACACCTCAAACAATAAGCTCTCATACATAAAATTTTCTCATACTAAAAAGTTAGCAAAAGAGGGTGACCTTGTTTATGCCATAATTGAAAAGTCAAAATTAAAAGAGATTTTTCTTATTGAAAAGGCAAATATAAAGAGGCTAGTAAAAAGTAAAAAACAACATAAAAAAGTAAAAAAGAAGATTGTTAAAAAAACATATAAAAAGACTAAGAAACATCAGTCTATAGGTGTGCCAGCAGTTGAGGTTATTTCTCTAGATTAATCTACCTTTTTTAATCTCACTGTAAAAATAGCTCCAAATTTACTATTTTTAGCGACCAATATTCCATCCATACTTTTTTCGATAATTAGTTTTGACATATAAAGCCCAATCCCTGTTCCGCCACTCTTCTCTCTAGTTGTATAGTATGGCTCAAAAATTTTTTCTATAGGGTCTGCCTCTATGCCTCCTGCATTGTCTTCTATAGACAGGTATGTGTAGTTAGCATCACTATAAAGATCGATGTGTATTTGTGGGTTTTTTATGTTTTTGTTAATTAGTATATTTTTTGCATTTGTAATAAGATTTAAAATTGCTTGTTCAAATTCACTTCTACGACCATATGTTTTTTCATTTTTTGGTACCTCTACATGTAGAGTTATATTTTTGTTTTTAACAGTTGTGCCTATAATGTTAATTACAGAGTCAATTGCATCTTTAATAAAAAATATTTTTCTCTCTTTTGATGGCATGAAAAACTCTCTAAAGTCATCAATGGTTTTGGACATATACTCTAAAAGGTTTTCTGCCTCTTTGCTCTTTTTTTCCATATCTTCTTTCTCAAGTTTTCCAAAACTATATTTAAATTTTAGTGTCATCATAATGGCTGAGAGTTCAGAAAGCGGTTGTCTCCATTGGTGAGCTATGTTACTGATCATTTCACCAAGAGCAATGAATTTTGACTTTTGTATAAGAAGTTGCTCTTGTTCTCTACTTTTTTGGAGTTCATCTTTTACTCTTTTTGCAAGGTTTCTGTTGAGTTTTTGTAACTCTTTCGTTTTGTTTTGAACTTGTAGATTTTTAAGTTTAAGAACTTTTTCTATCTGTTTACCAAAAAATATAGCAAAAGCACTAGCAACAGCAGAGAAAAATAGAAAGAAAAACACAGCAGTCGTTATATCCATCTGAACACTTTTTTTCAAAGATGCTTTTTTGATTGCAATCTCATCATCAATGCCATCCAAGTATGCCCCTGCTCCAATAACCCAATCCCAATGAGGGTATAATCTAAAGTAAGAAACTTTCGGACGAACTTCATCTGAGTCAAGCTTTTTGTACATATAATCTACAAAGGCGTATCCGTAAATGTCGATTTCTTTTAAAAACTCCTTACGGAATTTTTTTCCATTTGCATCTTCATACTCATCTGAAATGTACTTGCCTTCTAGGTCTGGTCTATTGGCATTTACTAGCATTTTTGCAAATTTTTTCCCACCGCTATAGCTCTTAATCTCATAAACGAAAATGTAGTTTTTTCTATTTGTACCAAACCTTATATTTCTAATCCACTCTTTCAGCTCCTCTTTATAGCTTTCTTCATCGTATTTTGAGAGTATGGATCGTTTAAACCGAATAAGATCAATGATTGAGTCAACTTCTCTTCGTATAAGTTGCCTTTCAGATACAATGTATGCATCTTTTGTATCTTGAATACTTTTTTCAAGCATCTCATTTTGCCTAGATATATAAAAATAGGAATTAAATGCCATCAAAAATGTGATTATTAAAAGACCACCAAATATAATGGTTGTTGCAATATTGTTTTCTTTTATTAACTTCATTTTAACCCTAGTTTTAAAAACAATATACTACCATATATGTTATGAATTTAAAAATACTGAATCAATTATCAAACTATAGAGTACTTTACGCTGAAGATGAAGCAGGAGTTAGAAAAAATGTCGCAGAGATGTTAGAGCTTCTTTTTAAAGAAGTCTATGTAGCAAGCGATGGAGAAGAGGCATACAAACTTTTTAATGAGCATCTTCCAGATATTGTTATCACTGATATTAAAATGCCAAAACTTGATGGTATTGAGCTTACAAAAAGGATACGAAAAAAAGATAACAACACACAAGTTATCATCATATCTGCTCATACAGAGGTTGACTATATGATAGAAGCAGTTGAACTCTCTTTGGTTCGCTATATTGTTAAGCCCATTACAGAAACAAAACTTTTTGAGGCACTTGAGAGGTTTTTAGAGATTCAAAAAAGTTCAGGCATCATTGACATAGCTCAAGATTGGGTATATAACAGTGCACAAAGAGTCATAAAAAACAACCAAATAGAGTATGAACTGACGAAAAAAGAGTCAAGCTTATTAAATTTGCTTCTATCTAAAAAGTCTGTACTTACATATGAAGAGATTGAAACGGAGCTATGGCCAGATGAATATATGAGCTTAAATGCCCTAAGACTTTTAATGAAAAACTTTAGGAAAAAACTTCCAAAGGATTTTCTGAAGAATATTCAAGGTGTTGGTTACAAATTGTAACTCTTTTTAATTTTTTTTGTAACTTTTGTTTACATATTGAGTTTTGACATAATTCATACATATCTTTTTTTTATACTCAAGATGAAATAAAAATTTACAAGGAGAATTGTATGAAGAAGATTATTCAGATTGTTGCAGCTACAGCTGTATTGGCATCAGCAGGTATGGCTGCTGAGTATGTTTTAAAGTTTAGCCATGTTGTTAGCCCTAACACACCAAAAGGTAAAGCGGCGGACTTTTTTGAGAAGAGACTAGAAGAGCTAAGTGGTGGCAAGATAGATGTTCAAGTCTATCCATCTAAGCAGCTTTACAACGATAAGGCAGTTCTAAAAGCTATCAAACTAAACTCAGTTCAAATGGGTGCGCCAAGTTTTTCAAAGTTTGGAAAGATTGTTCCTCAGCTTGCACTGTTTGACCTGCCATTTCTTTTTAAAGATATAGATCACCTTCACCGTGTTCAAGATGGTGCTGTTGGACAAAAACTTAAAGAAATGGTTAACAAAAAGGGATTTATTGCACTTGATTTTTGGGATAACAACTTCAAGCAGTTAAGCTCATCTAAAAAAGCTCTTATTGCTCCAAGCGATGCAAAAGGTCAAAAGTTTAGAATCATGAGTTCAAAAGTTCTTGAAGCACAGTTCCAAGCAGTTGGTGCAAATCCACAAATGATGCCTTTCTCAGAAGTTTACTCAGGATTACAACAAGGTGTAATTGATGGTCAAGAAAACACTATCTCTAACATATATACTAAAAAGTTCTATGAAGTTCAAACAGACTTAACTATTACAAACCATGGTTACCTAGGTTATCTAGTTGTTCTTTCAAAGAAGTTTTGGAACTCTTTAACTCCTGAGCTACAGAAAAATGTTGTTCAAGCAATGAAAGAAGCTACTGCAAAAGAGAGAATCTATGCAAAAGAGCTAAATGATTCTCAATTTAAACTAATCAAAGAGTATGCAGATAAAACAGGCAAGTTAAAAATTCATACTTTAACACCAGAGCAAATTCAGGCTTGGAGAGATGCTGTTAAGCCAATCTACTCAAAATTTTATGATAAAAAGAGAATTGGTAAAGACCTAATCGAAGCTGCTATAAATACAAAATAATTGTATATCTTTATATGTAAGGTACATCAAGTACCTTACATTGTTGTTTAAGGGGGAAGGTGATGATTAAAGTTTTTAATCTAATTGGTGGTACTATTGGTGCTATTAATCGTTTTATTACAATGTTCGGTATTACTGTGGGCGTTGCACTAGCTTTTGTAAATGTTGTAGCAAGATATGTTTTTGACTACTCTTTAACATGGGCATCAGAACTTACAGTATATCTTTTTTTATGGGGCATGTTTTTTGGAGCCGCTTACTGCTTCAAAATCGATGGTCACATATCTATCGGACTTTTGGTTGAAAATGTATCTAAAAAACTTGCAAAGTATATAATGCTGTTTACACGAATAGTTACATTTTCATATCTCTCAGTAGTGGCATACTATGGTTATCAGTACCTTATGTTTGTTATAGAACTAGATGAGATGTCAATAGACCTTGAAATTCCAATGTGGATTCCATATCTTGTGATTCCAGTCTCTTTTGGATTTGGTGCATATAGAGTAGCAGAACACATAGTAAGTCTTATTGGCACACCAGCAGAAGAAATTAGAATAAAATCAGAGACAGAAGAGCTTATGGATGATGCACAAATCAAAAAAGTAGTGGAAGAAGCCAATAGAAAAACAGGAGGTATGTTATGAGTGTGATAATTCTGTTTTCACTATTTTTTGGCTTGTTGGTTATGGGTGCTCCTATTGCTATTGCACTTGGTGCTTCAACATTTATTGCACTTGTTGGGTTTACTCCGATTTCAGCTATTGAGATATCTTCTATGATATTTGAAAAAGTAGAACACTACTCTCTTATGGCAATTCCTATGTTTATCCTAGCAGGTAACCTTCTTAGTAAAGGCTCATCCGCAACGAGGATTATAGAGTTTGCAAAGTCTTGTGTTGGGCACTTTCCTGGCGGACTTCCTATCTCGGCAATTTTTGCAAGTATTATCTTTGCAGCAGTCTCAGGAAGTTCTCCTGCAACAGTTGTAGCGATTGGTTCTATCATGTTTGGAGCTATCGTAAAAGAGGGTTATCCAAGAAAGTATGCTGTTGGTACCATTGCAACTGCAGGTAGTCTTGGTATTCTAATACCGCCTTCTATCGTACTGATTGTTTTTGGTGTAACTGCAGAAGTTTCAATAGGAAAACTTTTTATGGCAGGAGTTGTTCCAGGTGTTTTGCTTGGTATTATGCTTATGGGGGTTACATATATAGGTGCAAGAAGACTTGGTTTTAAAAGAACTGAGCCACAACCATTTAGAGTAAGACTTTCAAAAATGAAAGATGCTTCATGGGGACTTATGACAATTGTGATTGTTATAGGTGGTATTTATGGTGGTTTCTTTACTCCAACAGAAGCAGCAGCAGTTGCAGCAGTTTGGGCATTTTTTATATCGGTGTTTGTTTATCGTGATATAAAGCTTCAAGACTTTTTTGATATAGCTTTAGCATCAGGTAAAACAACATCTATGATTATGTTTATCATTGCAAATGCAATGCTTTTTGCACATTTTTTAACACTAGAAAATATACCGCAAATCATAACTCAAACGCTCATAGATAACAATGTGGGTATGATTGCATTCCTTATATTTGTAAACATACTGCTTATAATCGCAGGTGCATTTATGGAGCCATCAGCTATCATTATGATTATGGTCCCACTTCTCCTTCCAGTAGCAATTGCATTAGGAATCAACCCAATTCACTTTGGTATCATGATAACAGTAAATATGGAACTAGGTATGGTCTCACCGCCTGTAGGCTTGAACCTCTTCGTGACAAGCTCTCTTACAGGAATGTCTATGAAAGATGTTATGGTGGCAACCTTGCCTTGGACAGCAACTATTTTTATAGGTCTTATGTTTGTAACATACATACCACAAATAAGCCTTTGGTTGCCAAACCTAATCTACGGCTACTAAACACCTCTACATGTAGAGCTTGTATGCTCTACATGTAAGCCTAAAATCTCTCAAAATAAAGATATCAAAAACTAGAAAGTATTGACAACTACAAAAAGTCAGTCACAGTAATTGCAGAATTAGGTACTTGCCTATAAAAGTTTAAAGTTGAGACTTGACCCCTTGATTTTTGATTTGACAATATATACCTAATTTGATACAATAAAACAAAAAAGGCATAACTTATGGTAACAACAATGAGCATAAGAGATTTGACAAGAAGTAGTAGTAGCCTTTTCAAGTATGACTATGTAGAAGTAGAAAATCAAAAGTCTAAAACTTATCAAGGTATATTTATACCATATAAGTATGCAAAAGAGATAAAGAAAATACTTGACAAGAAAATTGCAGATGAAAAAAGAAAAAAAATCAACAAGTTAAATCAATTTTCAGGGATACTAAGTGGAGAGATAGGCGAAGATAGAGTGGGCGATATAAAGAGCAAGTATGGAAGATAGCAAACTCTTTATAGACACAAATATCATCTTAGACATATTGGATAACAAAAGAGCTAACCACAAGAACTCGCAGGAGTTAATAAAAGACTGTATGTTAAATGAAGTTTTGATGGCAATCAGCGATGACATCATAACTACCGTATACTATATAGCACAAAAAACAGTGAAAAGAAATACACTTTTAGAGTTTATAAAGTTTTTAAATGAGAACTTCATACTGTTGAGTTTTGATAATCACATCATAGACAGAGCCATAAAAATTTGTTCACAAAACAGCAGTTATGACTTTGAAGACACATTACAAGCAGTTTGTGCTCAAGAAAATAGATACAAAACAATAGTCACCAATGACAAAAGATTTCCAAGCATGGATGGCATCGAGTTAAAAAGAGTTTGATAGATTAAAGTCGAGACTTAACCTCTTTTTGCTTTTTGATTTACATTTTATTGTTTTTATTGTACAATATTATATGAGTAAATTAGATAAAGAAAAAGAGAAGATTGGTATATTCAAATTCTACTTAGGGATTGTAACAGCTATATTGATTTCAGTTGGTGCAAGCACTGTAAAACAGTATAAAGATAACCAAATAGATGTATCATTTTATCTTGGTATACTTTTCATTTTCATTTTATCTGTAATTTTTGCAATGATAGCAAACACTATTCATAAAAAGATCAATAATCTGGAGGACATATAATGGACTTACCAACTATATCACTCATACTAGCAGCAGCCTCATTTTTAAGTGCACTAATATACAGTACATACAAGATTATTTCAGATTAAATTAACATTCAACATTAAATCCCATCGTTAACTGTTCATTTACTCAAGAATAGTAGCATTTGAGTAGATTTTTCTTCAAATTCCCCAAAAACTCTTGTATTTTAAAATAATTTGTGCTAAACTTATCTTCGTAATTAAAAATTCTTAAGGAGAAAATATGAAATTAGCTAAACTTAGCTTGGCAGCTATCATGGCAGTTGGTGCATTGAGCACTGCAAACGCAGCAAATCTTGAAGACGCAATCAAAGGTGTAAACTTAAGTGGATATGGATACTATAGATTCCATGATGCATCTGGTGAAGAAGCATACAGTAAGATTGAATTAAGAGCACAATTAACAGCTCCAGTTCAAGAGAATGTTCAATTTACTACAAGATTTACAGCTAGTAAATCAACAGCGACTAACGCAACTTCAGGCTCTGCAACTCCAGCAGTTGATAGATTGATGTTAGCATATACTGGTTTTTCAAATACAACAGTTACTTTAGGTAGAATGTATGCAGGTACTCCACTAGATGATACAGCAGCAGTTGGACTTAAAGTTGTTAGCTCACCTGTAAAAGGTCTTACTCTTGCAGCAGCATACTTTACAGATAATAGTGCAGAAACTAATGCTCTTACAGCAGCAGCAGTTATCTACTCAAATGACATGTTTAATGGTAGATTATGGTATGTTAAGCAAGACTCAGAGAATTCAGGTGCTAATAATGATGCAAACTATATATTTGTTGAAGGTGGAGCTAATGTAGGTCCTGTTGCTATTAAAGCTCAATATGCTTCTGCAGACAGAAATAATTTAGTTGCTGCTTTAGGAGCACAAGTTGCAAATGATAAAGCTAGTACTATTCGTGTTCAAGCAACAGGTAAGTTTGGTCCTGCAGCTCTAAGAGTTGGTTATATCACAAATGATAAAAATGCTGGTGATGTTACAATAGACGGATCAGCTGAAGGCGATAATGATTTAATCTATGGTGGTATCTATGGACTTGTTCAAAACAACACTGCTGATTTAAGCACATTGTTTGGTGAAGTAAAAGCTAAATTTGGTAAGTTTGGTGTTAAAGCTGGTTATGTTAGCTATGACAATGGAACATATGATGATCAATACTATGGTCAAGTTGATTTTGCAGTAAGCAAAAAACTTGCTACTTATGTTAGATATGGTTCAGCTTCTCCTGTAGCAGCTGGTGCAGATGACAAAACTCTTGCAAGATTCCATGCACAGTATAACTTCTAATCAAGTTGTATTATAATAGCCAAGGATTTAATCCTTGGCTTCTCTCTTAAAAGCCTACTCTAAAGAAACTTTTGATACAATCTTTAATCATTAAATTAAGGATTTTAAAACATGTTAAAAGTACTATTATCAATATCTTTTTTATTTATGTCAACATTTGTTAATGCTGAAGAAAGCTATGTATTTGAAGCAAAAGGCGCCTTTGCAAAAGAGCTTAAGGCACTAGTCGAAAAGTACTCAAAAGAGGGCAAGATAGATGCTAAAGTTTATAAAAAAGATGATACGATAGTTAACACTATTTTAGGTAGAAACAGAGTAGATTTAAATGGACAAAATGTTTACACAAAAAAGTGTGCATCTTGTCATGGTGCTAATGGAGAAGTTAGTGCAGGGGCTGGTAGTAGAGTTATAAAAAATCTATCTAAAGATGATTATATTAGTTCAGTTACAGCTTATAGAATAGATGAGCATCACGGTGGAGCTATGAAAATGCTTATGTATGATATAGCTATTGGAATTAGTGATGATGAAATAGAAGCAACATACAACTATCTGCATGGTATGAATACACACAAAACAAATAATCTAAAAACACAAAGCAGTGATGAACTAGAAAGTAACTACTTGAAGTGATATACGCAATATACGAGGGTCAGGTATTTACTTTTATAAGTATATGAGAAAAGTGGTTTAGTTATTTACTTTTAGCTAGTAATTAAATCTAAACTAAACAAAGATAATACCTCTCTTTGTAGCTAAAGAATATGTATCTAATATTGGAAGCTATATATCATGATTTTAAGAAATTCCCTAAAAAATATGCTAATTTTAAAGTAAATTTTAGTAATATAACAGATTGTAATAAAAATCAAAAAGGAGAATATATGAGAAAATTAGCTACATTAGCTACATCAGTTGCACTTTTGGCTTCTGTAAGTGTTGCAAAAGAGATTAAAGTTGGGGCTGTTATGCCTATGAGTGGTCCACTTGCGGCTTATGGTCAGGTTACTTATGAGGGAATTGAGTTTGCACATAAACTACAACCAACTCTTAAAAATGGAGATACCATCAAGCTTGTTTTAGTTGATAACAAAGGTGACAAAGTAGAGACTGCTACAGCAACTACAAGACTTATCAGCTCAGACAAAGTTACTGCAATCTTAGGTGCGCTTACAAGTACAAATACAGCTCAAACAATCGCAATAGCAGACAAGAAGAAGATACCAGTTATCGCTTCAGTTGCTACAAATGATAAGCTTACAATGAAAAGAACATTTGCAAATCGTGTTTGTTTTATGGACTCTTTTCAAGGTGAAGTTGTTGCAAACTATGCACTAAAAGATTTAGGACTTAAAACAGCAGTTGTTATTGTTGACCAAGCTCAAGTTTACTCTTTGGGACTTGCTAAAGCTTTCCAAAAAGCTTTCAAAAAAGGTGGCGGAAAGATAGTTAAGAAGATTAAAATCACTTCGGGTGACAAAGATTTTAAAGCTGTAGTTTCACAAATCAAATCTGCAAATCCAGATTTTATGTTCTTGCCGCTTTATCACCCTGAAGCTTCAATGATTGCTCGTCAGTCAAAGCAGATAGGACTTAACAAGCCAATGTTCTCAGGAGATGGTGTTGCAAATCAAGTTTTCATCGACCTTGGTGGAAAAGCAGTTGAAGGTTATATGTTTACAGACTTTTTTGACTACTCTGCTCCTCCAACACAAAAATCAAAAGATTTCATAGCAGCTTATGCAAAAGATACTGGCAAAAAAGAGCTAGCTTCTTTTACTGCACTTGGAGCTGATACTTACTTTTTACTCGTAGATGCTATGAACAGATGTGCAGATCCTAGTGATAGTATTTGTGTAAATGAGCAAATCAAAGCTACAAAAGGTTTTGAAGGTGTTTCAGGAATAATCAATATGGATAAATCAGGAAATGCAACTCGTTCTGCGGTTATAAAAGTTATAAAAGATGGAAAAGCTGTATATAAAACAACAGTAAATCCATAGTTATACTTATTTATACCCTCTACATGTAGAGGGTATAATCTTATATATATGATAATATTTTAGTTATTATTTCTATACGATTTTTTAGGGTGGTTGTTTTATGAATTTTTTAGAGTTTATGCAACAGATGGTCAATGGCTTTAGTCTTGGCAGTATGTATGCGCTGATTGCTATAGGTTATACTATGGTATATGGAGTTTTAAGGCTTATCAACTTTGCGCATGGTGATATCATGATGGTTGGTGCTTTTTTGGGTTATTTTGGTATGGCAGTTTTAGATTTGCCTTTTGTTGCAGCAGTTGTTTTGTCTGTAGTTGGATCTGCACTACTTGGAATGCTTACAGATAAAGTTGCATATAGGCCACTAAGAGAAGCACCAAAAATTTCGCTTTTAATCACAGCTATTGGTATTAGTTTTTTTCTAGAAAATATTTTCAATGTTATTTTTGGAGGTACATCAAAGCCATTTCCTGTACCAGCATATATGGAAGAGATTGTAAATATCGGCGGACTTACACTACCTGCTTCTGCACTGATGGTGCCAGCTGTTACACTTGTCCTTCTTGGAGCAATACTTTGGGTTTTATATAAAACAAAATATGGTATGGCTATTCGTGCATTGGCATTTGATGTAAACACTGTAAACCTTATGGGTATAGATGCCAATAAAATTATCATGATAGTTTTTGGAATGGGCTCAGCTCTTGCTGCTATCGGGGGGATTTTTTGGGCAGTGAACTACCCTAGTGTTGAACCTATGATGGGAGTTCTGATTGGACTTAAAGCTTTTGCTGCCGCTGTTGTTGGTGGCATTGGAAGTGTAGGTGGTGCAGTTATCGGTGGTTTTATTATTGGTTTTACAGAAGTAGTGGTTGTTGCATTTTTACCAGAGTATGGTGGATATAAAGATGCTTTTGCTTTTGTTCTTCTTATTTTAGTTCTTCTTTTTAAGCCAACAGGTATACTTGGCATCAACTTTGATAAGAGTAGGTTTTAACTATGAGTATTATAATTAGAAAAGATCAGTGGATAAACTTAGCAATTATTGCATCCACTTTGTGGTTTATCTGGTTTGCTAGCTCACACTTTGATGAGTATACAGTTAGAATTTTAAACAATATTGCAATTTTTACAATTTTAGCAGTAAGTTACAACCTTATCAACGGCGTAACGGGTCAGTTTTCACTAGAACCAAATGGTTTTGTGGCAATTGGTGCATATGTAACAGCACTACTTCTTCTTGATGGTGATGCTAAATCATATCAGTTTGATATAGAAGATCCATACCCATGGGTATTAGCACTTCATGCTAATTTTATTTGGGCACTATTTTTTGCAGGGCTTTTTTCTGCACTACTTGCTTTAACACTATCTTTCCCAGTTTTTCGTGTAAGAGGAGATTATTTAGCCATCGTAACATTAGGATTTGGCTTTATAATTAGAATTTTAGCCATCAATAATCCAGAAATTACAAACGGATCTCTAGGTTTAAATGACATACCAGAATTTTCAAATCTCTACTGGACAGGCGGTATAGCGTTGCTTGCAGTATGGGGTATATTAAATATTGTAAATTCTAAATTTGGTCGTGCGATGAAGGCAGTAAGAGATGATGAAGATGCTGCGATTGCTATGGGAGTAAATACCTTTAAAATCAAAACTTTTGCATTTTGCACAAGTGCATTTTTAGAAGGTGTTGGTGGAGGACTTCTTGCTGCACTTCTTACTAGTATATCTCCAGACCTATTTACATTCTTTTTTACATTCCAGCTTCTTATCATCATAGTTCTTGGTGGATTAGGAAGTACAACGGGTGCAGTTATTGGAACTGTACTTGTAATTGGTGGAGCAGAATGGATGAGATTCTTAGATGAGCCAATGAACTTTGGATTTTTTGAAACACCAGCACTGCCTGGCATGCGGATGGTTGTTTTCTCTGTTATATTGATTTTTGTGATGCTCTTCGCTCGTGAAGGAATTATGGGAAAAAGAGAGCTTAAAGACCTTTTTAAAAAGGCTAAAAAATGATACTTGAACTTAAAAATGTAACTAAAAAATTTGGTGGTGTAACTGCTATTAAAGACACAACTTTTAGAGTAAACTCTAAAGAGATATATGGTCTTATTGGTCCAAATGGTGCTGGAAAAACTACTATGTTTAATATAATTACAGGTAACTATGAGGCAACTGAGGGTGATATAATTTTTAGAAAAGAGCCACTAAATGGATTAAAGCCACACGCAATTGTAAGAAGAGGTATTGCAAGAACTTTTCAAAATATTCGCCTTTTTAAGAGTATGAGTGTAATGGACAATGTTCTTATTGGTTTTGATTTTCAAGCTAAATATACCTATTTTGAATCAATTTTAAGATTTCCTAGATTCTTTGGAGAGGAGAAGCGTATTAAAAAAAGAGCGATGGAGATTCTTGAGTATTTTAAAATAGCAGAATTTTCAGAACAAAAGGCTACAGATCTTAGCTATGGACAGCAGAGAAAAGTAGAGATAGCAAGAGCACTTGCAACAAACCCAGTTATGCTTCTTCTTGATGAGCCTGCAGCAGGTATGAATCCATCAGAGACAGAGGAGTTGGCAAATTTAATCAAATCTGCAAGAGATGATTTTGATTTGACAATTTTGCTTATTGAGCATGATATGAAGTTTGTAAACCAACTTTGTGATAAAGTTTTAGTTTTAGATTATGGAAAAACTATATTTGAAGGGAAACCAGCTGATGCTATTAGAGACAAAGAGGTTGTAGCAGCTTATTTAGGAGATTTTGTTAGTCATGATTAGTGTTAAAGATTTACATGTATATTACGGGTTAATTGAAGCTGTAAAAGGTATTGATTTTAAAGTAGACGAGGGACAAATTGTATCTCTTATTGGTTCAAATGGTGCTGGGAAAACTTCAACTTTAGAGGCTCTTTTGAATAGTGTGAAAAAAACTGGACAGATTAGTTTTACCGGTTTTGACACGGTCAACCACAAAACTCATACACTCGTACAAAGAGGTCTATCACTTGTACCTGAAGGAAGAAGAGTTTTTATCAATCTTACTGTTGAAGATAACTTGCGCATGGGTGCATTTAATAATGACGAAAATTATGATAGATTAAAAGATGCAGTGTATGAGCTTTTTCCCCGTATAAAAGAGAAAAGACTTCAGATGGCAGGAACACTTAGTGGTGGTGAGCAGCAGATGCTTGCGATTAGCCGTGCACTTATGAGTGAGCCAAAACTTCTTATGCTTGATGAGCCTAGTCTTGGACTTGCTCCAAAGATTGTTGGCGAAGTTTTTGAAACTATCACAAAGTTAAAAGAGGAGGGAATTACAATTTTGTTAGTCGAACAAAATGCATTTGCTGCTCTTAGAATTTCGGACTACGCATATGTTCTTGAAAATGGAAAAATTGCTATGGAAGGTGTTGCCTCTGGTATGATTGGCAATGATGAAATTCGTAAAAAATATTTAGGCGGTTAGATTTATCTAACCCTCATCTCTCTTGATTCAAATCACACCTTTTTTTGACGATTTTACTTAAGGGCATCTCTAAAAGCCCTTATATCCTCAGAGTTAAAGAGAGAGGTAAGATTGTGCAGAAGTTTTTTTGAGTCATAGCCTTAGCTATGGCGATGAAAAATTATGTGCAAGATTGCCTCTCTCTTTAGCTCCCTACGGGCATTATAGCAAACACGCTACTGCTTCGTTGAAATCATTTGAAGCTACTAGTAGCTCCTGCATAATTTCGCCTTACACTAGCATATTTGCTATAATGCTGAGGACATAAGGGTTTTTAGAGGTGCCCTTATTAAACTATTTAAAATATATTTACTATTATAAG
>Ga0256840_1002835_pt1 | contig 14809 bp, 13 predicted proteins | sample 355202metaG_FD_185969 | JGI IMG/M metagenome (GOLD analysis project Ga0256840, IMG submission 185969) | Hydrothermal vent microbial communities from Mid Atlantic Ridge, Atlantic Ocean - 355-202 | ecosystem: Environmental > Aquatic > Marine > Hydrothermal vents | place: Atlantic Ocean: Mid...
AAAAGTTGCCTTTAATGATGTTGATTTTTGTTTAAAATTACTTGAAAAAGGCTACCGTAATCTCTGGACACCTTATGTTGAGCTTTATCATCATGAATCTATAAGCAGAGGAAAGGAAGATAATCAAGATAAAATAAAACGTTTCAATAAAGAGGTTGCATATATGCAAAAACGATGGTTTACAACTCTAAAAACCGACAGATATTATAATATAAATTTAACAAGAATACATGAAAACTTTGGAGTAAAGATAGATGAATAAACAACATATACTTTTTGTACATATACCTAAGACAGCTGGAACAAGTTTTCGACTTTCCCTGCAAGAGTGGGCAGGAGACAAAAATACATTGTATGACTATAGTCTTTCTTCAGATGAGACATCAAAAATTATTATTGAAACCATGTATGAAAAAAAAGACCCCTATCTACTCCATCTTGCCATGCAAAAACATTCTAAACTTTTTCTTTCTGGTCATTTTCATGTAGGAAAATATATGCATTTTTTTGACACTATAAATGTCATTACTTTTGTGCGAGATCCTATTCAGCAGGTATTTTCACACTATAAACATTATAAAAAATATCATAACTATACCAAAAGCATCGAAACCTTCATTAGAGAAGAGCGTTTTTGTAATTTTCAAAGTAGACTCCTTCAGCAAAAGCCTTTAGAACTATTTGGATTTGTAGGTATTGTTGAGCAATATACACAATCCATAGAGATTATAAACGATATGTTTGGATTTAATCTCTCGGTACTTACAAAAAACAGGATTGACGAGTTCCATGATGAACTGACAGAAAATGTTAAAGATTTGATAAAGAAAAATAATCAGAAAGATATAGCACTTTACGACAAGGCAGTACAAATCTTTCAACAAAGAGTTGACGAATATAAAAATAAATATAAATATACATATCAATGGATACAAGAAGAGACAAATGAACAGATACGTGGATTAGCCTTTTATAGAGACAATGAAGTGGTATACTTAAATAATTCTATACATGCAAAAGACCATAGGCCTGGTATGACTGTACACAATGTACCTAGAGATGCTTATGTAGGGTTTACATACATGAAAGGAAATAAGTAAATGAAAAAAGAGAAACTTTTATCCAAATACAAAAAACTTCAAGATGCATTTAATATCTTGGATTACAAATATTTAGAAATGAAAAATGAAAATGAAAAGTTATTTCATAGTTTAAAAACATCTCAAGAATCAAACAAGGTCATGAGCAAATCTCTCAAGACATCTCAAGAGGAAATAAGAACCCAAAAAAGAAAAATTAATACACTTTCTGATAAAGTCAATAAATTTTCAGAAGATATTATAAATCTTAAAAAGACTACACATAAACTCAAAGAAATAAATACTACGCTTCTAAACGAAACATTAGAACAAAAAGAAACCCTTAAAGCACAATACACTCGAGCCCTACAAGATAAAGAAGAAAAAATTAATATACTCACTACTCAAATTGATGAGATCTTAGAAGATTTCACAAGTCTTAAAGAGCAAAAAGATGATTATGAATATACCCTTATAAATGAACAGAAAAAGAATCAAGAATTCAAAGAAACTAATATTAACATCCAAAAAAATCTCGATAAGACCATACAAACACTCCAAGAAAAAGAACAAACTATCCATGAGCTTATAGAAGGAAAAAAGTCTCTTGAAACACAATATTCTCAAATTTTTCAAAAACAACAGGCAGAGATAAATTCGCTTCACACCCAAATAGATGAAATTGTGGAAGATCTTGCCAATATAAAAGAAAGTAAATGTTGGATATACACCAAACCCTTAAGAGATTTACAAAAAGCCATGAAAGGTCATACAAATGATTAAACAGAAAAAAGCATTTTTAAAGTACAGAAAAATTGTAAAAGAAAGTGAACTTTTTGATACAAAGTTTTATCTTAAAACATATAGAGATGCAAGGCAAGCAAATGAAACACCACTAGACCATTTCATTAAATATGGGCTCAATGAAGATAGAAAACCAAACGAAGATTTTGATCCTGTTTGGTATAGGGAATACTACCAAGATGTTAAAAAAGATGGTATTTCTCCTTTTATTCACTATTGTTTGTTTGGAAAGGAAGAAAAAAGATTAAGTAACAGTACCATGGTTGGTCATTTAAAGACAGACTATTTAAAGACAGACTATTTAAAGAAAAATTCTTCTTTAGAAAAAGTAAAATATGTAACCGCTGTTGTTGGGATACCCAGAAGTGGAATTACTTTAACAACTGCATTACTCGGAAACTTAAAAAATAGTTTTGCATGGTTTTCCCCTTTTTCCATTCCTGCCAATCAAAATATTTCTACATTTTCAAATATATCACAATGTATAAAATTTTATGAAGATAATGTAGAACCTATAAATAAAGATGATTATCATATGGTAATTTCAAGTAGTTCTGCTGATTTAGAGCAACTAAAAATGCTTTTTTCATCATTAAAAAACTTTAAAGAAGAAGGTGTTCAAATTAATATTATCTGGGTAGTTAGAGATTTACGTTTTACCTTTTCTTCGCTTGAAGATGCAAAGTATAAATTTTGGGGAGCAGAAAAACCTGATTATACATTACAAAAACTTGAGGAATATATTGATTTTTTTGAAATCGGATATACTAAAATTATTGAAAACCTTTTTCGTCTAGATGGATTTTTATTATCTTATGCTTCATTAATAGATAAACCTCTACAAACTTTAAACAAAGTAGTATCACAAATAAATCTTCCTCAGGTGAAAGCACCTGAAGAAATTATATATACAGATCTCAAAAAACTTCGTATAGCAGGAGACCCATCTTTTGAATCATATGACAGCATAGTACATAATATTAACCATAATCGTGAAGAAGAATGGAAAAATGATATTAATATAGACATACATGCGCTTAACGAACAAAAAAAACTATTTTTTGAAGAGTTCATACAGATAATCAATCTAACCAATACTCATACACTTATTACTTTTAAGGAGTTAAGTCATTCTTTGGTTAAAAATAAATTTGACTCAGAATATTATCTTAAAACTTATCCTGATATAAAACAAGCAAAAATGAACCCATTGCAACACTATAAAATTTTTGGTTGGGAAGAGAAAAGAAACCCTATAAAATCACTTCATGCTTTAACATATGAAGTAGATATGAAAGAGTCAAATATTGAATGTGCTCCTTTTGTGCATTATTTACTTATTGGACAGTATATTGAATCATCTACTCAACATATTGTTGGTAGTATAGATGACCTTATTATTATAGATCCATTAGAGTACGAAATAACAGAAGATTTACTTCTTGAAGCTCCATACTACAAGAACCCAAAAGTTTCCATTTTAATTCCTGCATACAATCAACAAAAATATACGATGGCATGTATTGAATCAATTATTCAAAATACTGAGGGAATCACTTATGAAATAATTGTTATGGATGACAAGTCACCTGATCACGAAGCCCAGGAAATTGAATCACACTTAAAAAATGTCAAATTTATTGTAAATGGGGTCAATTATGGTTTCTTACGTAATTGCAATAAAGGAGCAAAGTTTACTATTGGAGAGTATATTCTTTTTCTTAATAATGATACCAATGTACAACCAGGATGGCTCTCTTCACTTGTAGAACTCATCGAGTCAGCAGATGACATCGGTATGGTAGGTTCTAGACTAGTCTACCCAACTGGAGAGCAACAAGAAGCTGGAGGTATCGTCTGGAATGATGCTAGTGGATGGAATTTCGGCCGCTTAGATGACCCCAATAAACCAGAGTATAATTATGTCAAAGAATCCGATTATCTCACTGGTGCAGCCATGATGATACGCACTTCACTCTGGGAAGAGATAGGCGGTTTTGACGAGCGTTATGTACCGGCATACTATGAAGATAGTGATTTAGCTTTTGAAGTACGAAATCATGGTTATCGTGCTATGTATCAACCAAAATCAATAGTTATTCATTTTGAAGGTATTTCTAATGGTACCGATCTTGGATCAGGTATCAAGCAATACCAAGTTGTTAATAAAGAGAAATTTCTAGATAAATGGCAAAATGTATTAAAAACAGAACATTTTCCTAATGCTCAAGACGTCTTTTTAGCAAGAGATAGATCTAAAAATAAAAAACATATATTGATTATAGATCATTATGTGCCTCATTTTGATCAAGATGCAGGATCAAGAACTATGTGGCAATATCTTTTACTTTTTAAAGATTTAGGTTATCAAGTAACATTTGTCGGAGATAACTTTTATAAACATGAACCATATACATCTATGTTGGAAAATTCTGGGATAGAAGTATTATATGGTGAATATTATGCAAATCATTTTGATAGTTGGTTAGACTTAAATGGTAAGTATTTTGATTTTGTCTATTTATTACGTCCACATATTGCTATAAAATATATTGATAAGATGAAAAAATATACAGAAGCTACAATTTTTTATAATGGTACAGACTTCCATTTTTTGAGAATGCAACGTGAATATGATATTACACAAGATCCTCAATTGTTGGAAAATCTTCAAAATACTAAAAAAGATGAAATGCACTTATTTGAAAAATCAGATTGTGTCTTAACGATTAGTGAATATGAAAAAGATTATTTTAATGAGAAATTTTCTCCATGGAATGTTGAACTTATTCCTACATATATATACAATGAAGAATTACCTTTAAGCCATAACAGTTTCATAAATAGAGATGGTCTATTGTTTGTTGGTGGTTTTGTACATAAACCAAATCTAGAAGGTGTAAAATGGTTTTTAAACGAGATTTGGCCTTTAATCATTAAGGAAATTCCGCATATAAAATTTTATATTGTAGGTTCTCATATGCCTGATGAACTTAAAAATTTAAAAAGTGAAAGTATTATTCCAAAAGGATTTGTTTCCGATGAAGAATTAGCATTATTATACGAGAATACAAAAGTCGTTGTAGCCCCCTTGACATTTGGTGCAGGGGTAAAAGGGAAAATAATTGAGGCGATTTGCAATGGAGTCCCGACTGTGACAACGTCTGTAGGGGCTGAAGGAATTATTGATGCGATCTCTGTTTTATCAATTGCTGATAAACCTGATAAATTTGCAACAAATATTATAAAACTGTATAATGATTCAAAACAATGGAAAAATATGAGAGAAAAACAAAGTTTATATGCTCAAAAACATTTTAATCTTAAAAATGTTAAAACATATATTGATGATGTTTTTTCAAAGGATTATAAGTGAATGTATTAATAGGTAAAAATGGTTTTATTGCGAAAAAACTTCTAGAAAGGGGAAAGTATGTAGCTACGACTTCTGAACACGAAGATACAGATACTTGTCTTTTTCTTGATTTAAAAGATGCATCTAACTTTGACTATAATCTATTTAATGAAAATACAAATATTATTTTCTTGGCTGCTATTTCCTCTCCTGATGTATGCAATAATGATTACTCCTTTGCGTATAAGATTAATGTGGAAGGTACCGCATTGTTTATAGAAAAAAGTATTGAAAGAGGTGCAAATATTCTCTTCTTTTCTAGTGATGTAGTTTATGGAAATCGTACAGAAGAAGTAGATGAAAATGCAAAAACAAATCCTTTTGGAAAATATGCAGAAATGAAAGATATTATTGAAAAGAAATTTGCTAATGAGAAAAAGTTTAAAGTTTTTAGACTTTCTTATGTTTTATCAAACGAAGACAAGTTTTTGAAATATTTACAACATTGCATAGATCAGCATGAGACAGCTGAAATATTTCATCCTTTTTCTCGAAAAGTAGTTTATATAAATGATGTATTGGAAGCAATTGAATCGATTCTAAAAAAATGGGATCAATTTCCAAATCAAAAATTTAATATATGTGGTGTAGAAAATATTTCAAGAAAACAATTAGCGGAATGGTATAATTTAGGAAATGCCAATCTTCTAAAATATACTATTGTTGAACCAAGTGAAGATTTTTGGAAGGCTAGACCAAAAGATATCAATATCGTGTCAAACTATTTATCTAATATCATAGGACACCAACCAACATCTATACATGAAGCAATAAAACAAATTACAAGGAGAACAAAATGAAGAAAAAAGCGCTTATTACAGGATTTACAGGACAAGTAGGTTCACAAATGGCAGATTTTTTGTTAGAAAACACAGATTATGAAATAGTAGGTATGATGCGTTGGCAAGAGCCTATGGATAATATTTATAACCTTACTGAAAGAATTAATAACCAAGATAGAGTTTCTGTTTATTACGCTGATCTAAATGATTACGCTGCCATGTCAAGAATGTTAAAAGAAATTCAACCTGATGTTATTTTTCATCTTGCAGCTCAATCATTTCCAAAAACATCATTTAACATTCCTATTGAAACATTGCAAACCAATATTATTGGTACAGCCAATTTATTAGAAGGTGTCCGTCAGTTAAAAGAAGAAAACTCTTATGATCCAGTTGTTCATGTATGCTCTTCAAGTGAAGTGTATGGAAGAGCAAAAGTTGGTGAAAAATTAGCTGAAGATACTAAATTTCATGGAGCCAGTCCTTATAGTATCAGTAAAATCGGTACTGACTATCTAGGACAATTCTATGGTGAAGCATATGACATTAAAACATATGTTACACGTATGGGAACACATAGCGGTCCAAGAAGAAGTGATGTGTTTTTTGAAAGTACAGTTGCAAAACAAATAGCTCTTATTGAAGCAGGACTACAAGAACCTGTAATTAAAGTTGGTAACTTATCTAGTGTGAGAACTTTTCAAGATGCTAGAGATGCAGTTCGAGCTTATTATTTATTATCTTTAGAGAGTGAAAAAGGAAATGTACCTTGTGGGGAAGCATTTAATATCGCCGGAGAAGAGGCCTATAAATTACCTGAAGTAATTGAAACTCTTTTGAGTTTTAGTACACGAGACGATATACAAGTTCAAACTGATTCTGAAAGATTACGACCTATTGACGCAGATTATCAAATGTTTGATAATTCTAAAATTAAATCTTTTATTGACTGGGAACCTAAAATATCAACAAAAACAATGTTTAAAGATTTGTTGGATCACTGGAGACATGAAATTAATAGTGGCCGAATTCCACTAAGTAGATAATGCTATGATTATCAGAAGCAAAGCACCTCTTAGGTTGGGTTTAGCTGGCGGAGGAACAGATTTAAATACATACTGTGATAAGTATGGAGGGTTTGTTTTAAATGCAACTATATCCCTATATGTGCATTGCAGTATTGAAATAACCAATGATCAAATAATTATTTTTGAATCAACAGATTTAAATCAATCATTGGAGTTGAAAACTGCTAAACATTATGAGTTAAATGGAGAGATGAATCTGTATAAAGGAATTTATAACAGGATTATAAAAGATTTTAAGATAGACCCCCTTAGTTTTAAACTTTCAACCTATTCTGATGTCCCAAGTGGAAGTGGGCTTGGTGGGAGTTCAACACTAGTTGTTGCCATACTAAAAGCTTTTGTAGAGTGGTTACATCTACCTCTTGGAGAATATGATATTGCAAAATTAGCATTTGAAATTGAGAGAGAAGATATAGGCATAGTGGGCGGTGCACAAGATCAGTATGCTGCAACTTTTGGCGGATTTAATTTTATGGAGTTTTATGCAAACAAACGAACCATTGTCAATCCGTTAAGAGTCAAAAATTGGATTATTGATGAACTTGAAGAATCTGTTGTATTATATTTTACAAATATTACCAGAGAAGCAAGTCAAATTGAAGATGAAAAAAAATCTTTATTAAGTGAAAAGTCTTCATTGGATGCAATGCATGAAGTAAAAAAAGATGCTACCCTCATGAAAGAAGCTTTACTTAGAGGAAATATACAGAATTTTGCTAAAATTTTAGGAAAATCATGGGAATCAAAGAAAAGGGTCAGTCAATCAATTTCTAATTCAGAAATTGATAAAGTATATCAATTAGCATTAGAAAATGGTGCTTACAGTGGCAAAATAAGTGGTGCAGGTGGTGGTGGATTTATGTTTTTTCTCGTTGACCCCGTAAAGAAACTTCAATTAATTCGTATTTTAAATCAACAGCAAGGTGAAGTTATAAACTTTGAATTTACAAAATATGGTACAAAAGGATGGAAAATATATCATGCATAATTACATATCTAAACAAGTAGAAAACTCTATAAATACAAAACAGAAATTTTTTGAGGACAAAGAGCTTATGTCCTTGCTTAAAACAGTATCTCAGCAGGTAGTAGCAGCATACAAAAATGGAAATAAAACACTTATTGCAGGAAATGGGGGAAGTGCTGCAGATGCACAACATATTGCCGGTGAATTCGTAAGTAAATTTTATTTTGACAGACCGGGTTTAGCCTCTTTGGCATTAACGACAGATACCAGTATCTTAACAGCTATCGGTAATGACTATGGGTATGAAAGACTTTTTTCAAGACAGCTTCAGGCAAATGGTGTTAAGGATGATGTTTTCATTGGTATCTCTACTAGCGGAAACAGTAAAAATATTATTGAAGCACTCAAGGAGTGTAAGGGAAAAGGTATTGTAACGGTTGGCTTTACAGGTGAAAATGGTGGTGCCATGAAAGAACTATGTGACTATTGCCTTTGTGTCCCATCCAATGAAACACCAAGGGTTCAGGAATCACATATTTTATTGGGGCACATTATTTGTGCCGTTGTGGAAGAAGAGATTTTCGGAAAAGGGTTTAATTAATGGAGGCAATTGTTCTGGCTGGAGGGCTTGGTACGAGATTGCGAAGTGTTGTGTCAGAACTGCCAAAACCCATGGCTCCTATAGGTGATAAGCCATTCCTGGTGTATCTTTTGGAATATCTCTATAAACACAAGGTTACAAGAGTGATACTGTCTGTTGGGTATAAATGGGAAACTATTCGAGATTATTTTGGCAGTCACTATAAAACTATGGAACTTGTCTATAGTGTTGAAGAGGAACCTTTGGGTACGGGTGGTGCCATCAAAAAGGCTATGTCTCAGGTAAACAATGAGAAAGTATATATTGTCAATGGTGATACTTTTTTTAATGTTGATCTTCATTCATTGGTTTTAGACAAGCACAGTAAACTACTACTTTCACTAAAATATATGGAAAAGTTCGACAGGTATGGATGCGTAAAGAGTAACAAAGAGCATAAAGTCACTGCATTTACTGAAAAATCCTATCAGGATAAAGGCACTATCAATGGGGGTATATATCTGGCATCCAAAGCGATATTTGATACTTATGATTTACCACAGATATTTTCATTTGAAGTATTTATGCAAGATCATCTACAATCACTTTCTATCACCTCTAAAGTGTTTGAAAATTATTTTATAGATATTGGTATACCGGAAGATTATGAATGTGTACAAAGAGATCTGGTGAAATTTATATGAAAAAGGCACTTTTTTTAGACCGAGACGGGGTAATAAACAAAGAAAAAAACTATCTGTACAAAATAGAAGATTTTGAATTTATAGAGGGTGTTTTCGAAACATGTAAATATTTTCAAAACATGGGGTATCTTATCTTCGTGATTACAAATCAAGCTGGTATAGCAAGAGGAAAATATTCAGAAAAAGATTTTCAAATTTTGACAGAATGGATGCTAAAAGAGTTTGAAAAAAATGGTATAATTATTTCAAAAGTTTATCATTGTCCTCACTATCCTGATTTTTCTGGAAAATGTGAATGTCGAAAACCTAACCCAAAGATGATTTTAGACGCGAAAGATGAATTTAATTTGAACTTGAAAGCATCTATTTTGGTTGGTGATAAAAATAGTGATATTGAAGCTGGAATAAAAGCAGGGATTGAGCATAATTACTTAGTTTTGACGGGGCATGAAATAATTGAAAATAGATTTCAAGTAACGATTTTAGATAATTTAAAAGAAATAATAAAGTCAACTATTATAAATAAAGGAAAAGACTTAAGCCCAAAAACTAACTAAGAAAGTTTCAAATAGAAGCTCCTTTAGTAGCTAAGTTAGAGAAATCATCTTGAAACTTAGTGTTGTTCTTTAACATAGAGAAAATAATACGAATAAGCTTGTTGGCAACAGCAATGACAGACTGCTTAAAAGTTTTGCCTTCGGAGTGTTTTTTGTCATAGTAGGCTTTAAGTGTTTCATTCCAAACAGTAGAAGCCCTAGCCATATGCCAAATGGCTCTTCGTAAATGAGCATTACCTCGTTTAGCAATAGAGCTTCTGCCATTAACAGAAGAGCCACTTTGATAAACAGAAGGGTCAGTACCAATAAAAGCAGTTAAGTGTTTGTAGGTTTTAAAATTATTGATGTCTCCTAGTTCGGTTAGAAAAGAGGCAGCAGTAGGTTTACCCACACCAGGAATGGAAGTGAGTAAACCAATATCATTATCGTGATGTTCATCCACAAATGATTCAATGAGTTGATTAAACTCATCAAGTTGAGACTGCATAAAAAACATCTGCTTGATTTTTGAGACCAGTATTTTCTCTAAAGATTTGTTGTTAATGCCAATAGAGTTCTTTGCAAGTGAGAGTATTTCACTTTCCGAGATTTTGGGTTTTGCCCCTCTGGTAATATCATCAGATAAATATCGTTTGATAGTCCTCTCTTTCAAGTTCCTAATAATTCGTTTACTAGGAGCTTGTAAGAGCAGATTTAAACTGCTTTTAGAAAAGATATTTGTGTTCTTTAACATTTCAGGGAATATTTGATTGACAATAGATTTAATATCTGTTTTTATAGCAGATATTTGATTGGTAAGTTTTTCCTTTTCTCGAACAATAGGTTTGATTGATTCTAAATCCAAAGAAGAAGACAATCTAATGGTCGTATGACTTCTCTTTGCAAAGATAGAGATAACATGTGCATCTTTAGCATCTGTTTTGGTCTTTCTAATGCTGAGTGATTTAGCAAAGGCATGAATAAACATGGGATTAACGGCAGAGACATTGAACCCTTGCTTTAAAAGATAAGAGAGCAGGTTTAAATGATAAATACCTGTAGCCTCCATCACAATCAAAATCTCATTGCTAGAGAATGAAGCTAAATAATCCGACAATTTACAAAAATCACTCATATTCATTTGATAGTGGTCTTTGTATAAGACTTTTTCAGTCTCATCGGTAAAACAGAAATCAAAACTATCTTTCAATATATCAATTCCTAAGAAATATTTATACACAAGAAATCCTTTCTATATAAAAAATTAAAAAATAAATTAAAAAAACCAAAGGTTCATTAACAACATACAAACAGATAAGCAAGTGCTTGGTTTTATCCTACCTTCCAAATGACAGAGGTTCTAAGACCTAATCAACTAATTGGGATTATAAACAAGTAACAGACTTTTTTAGAGGCTCTTACCTTCTAGTTTTTTGCTTTAAGCCTAGAAGATAATTCCTTAGGAATAATCGTTATCTTGCTTATCTCTTTGTATGTTATTTTACTGGAATTTTTGGTAGAAGGAAAATAGCTAGATGTCAAAAAAAAATATATTATTGCATGTGCATATTTTTAAAAATGCGGGTTCATCGTTTGACGATGCCTTGCATCATTTTTTTGGTAAAGGTTTTGTTGATCATAGAGACGACAAGGATCTTAAAAAAGGTAAAATGGATTACCTGTTGAAGTATCTTGATAGCAATCCGAAAGTGGAAGCATTCTCCAGTCACTCCATACATTTTTTACCAGAAGAGTCGGATGCTTATGGATTTTTTACTGCATATTTTTTAAGACACCCTATAGACAGAATCCGTTCAGTCTATAGTTTTGAAAAGAAGCAGATGCCTGCGAAGACGCAAGGTTCCCAAAAAGCAAAAGAGTTAAACTTCAATAATTTTGTATTATGGTATATGGAAGAAACTTCTCCTCAGACCATACGAAATGCACAAACAATTTTTCTTTCAGGAGACGGACTTGGATCTCATAATATAGAACAAAAATTTAAGACTGCATTGACAAATCTAAAAAATACGCCTTTGATTGGTATTGTAGATCGATATGACGAATCAATGGTTGTTTTTGAAGAGTATTTAAAAGATTATTTTCCAGGTATAGACCTCTCTTACATCAGAAGAAATGTAACCGAGAGGAATCTTGAAGCGAGTGTTGAAGAGAAGGTAAAAAAAGTTTTATCTCAATTAGATGCCCAGTCACAACAAGAAGTAATAGAGAAAAATGCTTTCGATACACAACTTTACACGGATGCAAATGCGCAGCTTGATTCAAAGATAAGTAAAATAGAAAACTTTCAAAAAAAGCTTGACAATTTTAAGGAGCGTTGTACTTTAAAACTTATAAACACAAAAGTAAATAAGAAAGAGTATGGGGGCGTACTTAATCTGTTGCTTCCTCTTTCACAAAAAGGTTTCCATACAATTCAACTTCACTTGGCACTTGCCAATGCGCATAAAGAGCTAAAGCAGTACCCTGAAGCTCTGAAAATATTTGAAGAGACGAAGAAGAAATTTTCTAATAATCCTTGGCCTTATTTTTATGAGGCTGAGATTTATAAACTTATGGGTGACACGAAAAAAGCTAAAATGTTATTTAAAACGCATAAAAATAAATTTAAAGATAATATCAATATTGTCAAGATTTTTGAAAATATACTGGGTTAAATAATGCAGACTTTTAGGGAAAATTACAAATTAAAAATATTTATACAAGCAAATTGTCAGAGCCACGCACTGCGAGCTATTTTTCAAAGGGTTAAACGCTTAAATAATCAATATGAAATTATAGATGTTAAGCCTGTACATTTGTGGCAGGAAGAAGATTATACTGAGATTATTGAAAAAATAAAAGCCTGTGATATTTTTTTACACCAACCTATATTTAAACAGCATTTTGGAGAATTTGCTTCTGACAATTTAAAAAGATATTTGAATGCTGATGCTAAAGCAATTTCTTTTCCAAATTTGTACTTTACAGGCTATCATCCTCAAGCATTTTACCTTAAATATACCTCAGGTAAAAAAGTCTCTGAGCCTTTTGACTATCATGACACAAACATTGTAGAATTCTATAAGCAAGGGGTAAATGAAGAGGAGATACTTAAAAAGATACAAGATGAATCTTTTTACAGCGTACGTGAAATAGAGGCAAATATTGCTGAGTCATTGAAGGCACTCAGAGACAGAGAGAAACATACAGATATCAAAGTTTCTGATTATATTGAAAAGAACATGATAGGAAAAAAACTTTTTCATATCTTCAATCACCCAAGTAATGAAATGCTTTTTTATCTTTTTGATGAAGTTTTAAGATATTTAGACGAAGATAGTTTGAGCGAAGAGGAAAAGTCTTTGTTTAAAATTGAAATGTTGGGTCAAGTTATATATCCCGTATATCTATCTGTACAGAAATATTTTAACATTAATGACAAAATGTATTTGCTCAACTATGCAAATGAATATAATTTAATAAAAATGATAAATATGTATTTAATGATATACAAAGAGAAAAAAATATAAGATACTAATCAATTCAATAAGAGAAGGATAAGATATGGCAAGAAAAAAAATAATTCACAATTCAAATCAAAAATTTATAGAAAATTTAAGCGAATATAGCAACCCACTGCTTACTGAAGTCGAAAAAGTAAATATAGCAAAGAAAAGCTATTTATATCTAAATAAAGAGGATATACTCAAAGCAGTTATGATGGGATACCCTTATAAGTATATTGCAGAGTATGCAACAGTAGAATTGTTAAAAAAAGATATCCCAAAAACATTTACATACAAAAATAAAGAAGGCGAAGAAGTAGAAGGTGTAACCCAAATAACACCTATGAATGTTAAAGATCTTTGTGAAGATAAATAATATTCCGTTGATTCTCTAGAGCTATAAACAATTCTGTGTCAATTAAGTACATATTAAGCACAGAAGGGTTTATAAATGAAGATAGAAATAGCTGTTACAGAATTAAGTGTATTGGTGGTAAAGGTGATGTGTTAACTTTTCTTATAAACCAAACTCAAAACTCAATTATCACAGCAATTAGAGAGAAACTGAAAGAACAGTACATGTACTAAAACAATGAAGTCAGCAAATGGTACATTTGAACTAGATACACCAAAAGACCGAGACGGTAGCTTTGAACCAGAGCTTGTTAAAAGACGATTTAATGAAAAAAATTGATGCTTGAAAACAGGATTAAAGTAAGGTAATATAGATGAGCAAACAACTAATAATTACAGGATTTCACCGTAGTGGCACCTCTATGCTGGCGCAAGAACTTAAAAATGCAGGGCTTTTTATTGGGAAACACCTTATGGATCCGGGTATCTCCAATGCTGATGGTCACTTTGAGGACATGGACTTTTTTTACCTTCAAGAACGTTTGTTACATATTAACGGTACTAATTGGCAATATACAGGAGAGAAGACCCTCTCTGTTCCTTCCTATTTTGACAGCCATACCAATGCCCTTGTTGCCCAAAGAGATAAGGCACACGATGTCTGGGGCTTTAAAGACCCAAGATCTGCTCTTTTTCTCCCTTACTGGAGAGAGCAACTTGAAAGCCCTCGCATTTTAGCCATCTACCGCCACTATGAAAATTGTGCCAACTCACTGCTACACAGAGCCGCTGGTGAGATTGCTTATGGTAATAGTATCGATGTGAGTTTCTGGGAAGATCCAGAACTGCCTTACCGCATGTGGTTGGTCTGTAACAAGCAAATTATTGCTTATGCACTTGCCCATCCTGAAGAGACGCTTCTTCTCTCACACCATGCTGTTGTTAATGGTTTTGATGTTCTCTCTAAGGTCAACCAAAGTTTTGACCTATC
>Ga0256840_1002836_pt1 | contig 14802 bp, 13 predicted proteins | sample 355202metaG_FD_185969 | JGI IMG/M metagenome (GOLD analysis project Ga0256840, IMG submission 185969) | Hydrothermal vent microbial communities from Mid Atlantic Ridge, Atlantic Ocean - 355-202 | ecosystem: Environmental > Aquatic > Marine > Hydrothermal vents | place: Atlantic Ocean: Mid...
TTTGAAGATATGTATGACAGAACTATTACTGTAAATGGCGTGTCTAAATCATTTGCTATGACTGGATGGCGAATTGGTTATATTGGTGCTCCTGAATTTATTGCTAAAGCTTGTAATAAAATGCAAGGTCAAATAACTTCCGGCGCTAATTGTATTGCACAAATGGCAACTATTGCTGCACTTGAAGCTCCTGTCTCTAAAATTAAGTTTATGGTGGATGAATTTAAAACCAGACGTGATTTAGTTCTAAATCTACTTTCAAAAATTAACGGTTTTAAACTTAATGAGCCTGAAGGTGCCTTTTATGTATTCCCAAATATCTCTTCTTTTTTTGGCAAAACTATTGCTGGGAGTAAGATTAATAACGCTTCTGACTTTTCGCTATTATTACTAGAAAAAGCAAATGTAGCTACAGTTACTGGCGAAGCTTTTGGGGCTCCAAATTGCATTCGTTTGTCTTATGCAACATCTCAAGATTTATTAATTGAGGCTATTAAGAGAATTTCTAATTTATTAAATTCCTAATGTTTCAAATACAAAATAGTTTACAAGTAGATATTGACGAAATATTCCGTTTATATCAAATTGCTAGAGATTATCAAACACCAAGGTATAAAGTGGTTTGGCCTCAATTTGAAAGAAGTTTAATTGAAAGTGAAATTAATAATAAACACCAATGGAAATTACTAATTGATGGTGAAATTGCTTGTATATGGGCAACTACATTTAATGATGCTTTAATTTGGGAAGATAGAGATAAAGACCCCTCGGTTTATATTCATAGAATTGCTGTAAATCCTAATTTTAGAGGTCAAGGTTTCGTTGAAAAAATCGTAGAATGGTCTATAGATTATGCTACAAAAAATAAGAAAAGTTTCATTCGCTTAGATACTGTGGGGGAAAATGAAAAATTAATTCATCATTATACAAAATGTGGCTTTACCTATTTGGGTTTACACCAACTAAAGAATGTTAATACGCTGCCAGATCATTATAAAATTGATGCTGTTGCTTTATTCGAAATAAAAATTTAATAATGACTTATACCATAACTTTCCATACAAAATGGGCTGATTTTGATGCCAACAAACATATGCGCCATACTGCCTATAATGATTATGCTGCTGAATGTAGAGTTCGATTTTTAACCGAAAATAATTTTGGATTAAAAGAATTTGAACAACTAAATATTGGACCTGTTCTATTTTCTGAAAATACTAATTTTAAAAAAGAAATAAAATTAGGTGAAGATATAAGTGTTACCTTATTTTTACAAGCAGTTTCAAAAAATGGAGAACGTTTTAAAATGTTTCATAAAGTATATAATAAAAATGGTGATTTAGCTGCCGAAATTACCATATATGCAGCTTGGTTCAACCTAAGTAGTAGAAAGCTATGCATCCCTCCAAAACAAATTATAACGACCTTTAATAATTTAGAAAAAACGGATGATTTTGAAGAAATAATCATTAACAAAAAATAAATTTATGAAAAACAGAAAAGTACTTTATGCTATATTTACACTTGTAATAGCCTCGTTTTTATACTTGCAAAATGACACTAATAAAACATCGCATACAAATAATAATAATCCAATTCCAACAGATAGTGATGGCGTAGTTGATATTACTATTGATAAAGCCTTTAAATTTTTACCAACCTCAACCACACATCAAATTATTAAACATAAATATTATACATTATCTTATAATGAAAACCACGAACAAGCAGAGTGGGTTGCTTATGCTCTAACTCCTTCTCATCTAAAAAAAATTGACCGCAAAAGACCTTATTTTATTTACGATAAAAAAGTAAAAACTAAATCTGCTAATTATCGTAATTACAAAAAATCTGGTTATGATAGAGGTCATTTGGTGCCTGCAGGTGATATGCGTTTTTCCTTAGATGCTTTTAATGACACTTTTTACACTTCTAACATCTCTCCTCAAAATCATGATTTTAATGCTGGTATTTGGAATAAACTTGAGCAAAAAACTAGATATTGGACTAAAAAATATGGAAAACTATATGTAATAACTGGTGGTATTTTAAAACCTAATTTGAAAACTATTGGACAAGAACAAGTGTCTGTACCAAACCATTTTTATAAAATTTTATTGGATTATACGGAACCAGAAATTAAAGCAATTGCTTTTTTAATGCCAAACAAAGATGTAAATGAAGCTTTATACAAATATGTGGTTTCTATTGATAAAATAGAGCAACTTACTAATATTGACTTTTTTCCTGCATTGCCAGATTCTATTGAAAATGAACTTGAATCTAATAATGATTATAAAGCTTGGAGTTTTAGATAAATTCTGTCAATTCGAGTGAAGTTTATATCGAGAGTAAGAATTTATCAATTAAATTACAGCTATTTTATTTTAAAATGAGACAAAAAAATCACTCAAGCTGACATTTTGAAAATTATTTCAATTAAAAATGTACAATAGATTATTTTACAGCCTAATAATCTTTTTTTTAGGATTAAAAATATATATTTGTGTAATTACAAAAACTATATGGATAATACGCTTTTACAACAATTATTTAATACACATAAAAATAAACGGTTTGTACCTACCAGAAATGATATTTGTACTATTATGGATGAATTGTTGGGTGTTTTATTCCCACAACATGCAGCCTATGAAATATCTGATATTTCAGAAATAAAAAGTAAGCTTGTACAAATAAAAAGTAAATTAAAAAAAATTATTACAAATTTAGATAATACAAACGATAGCGATTCGTTAACATCACATTTTTTTAGCAATTTGCCTACAATTTACGAATCCCTTTTAAAAGATGCAGAAGCCATTTGCAAAGGGGATCCTGCTGCTTATGATATACAAGAGGTTATTCGAATTTATCCAGGTTTTTTAGCAATCTATTATCATAGAGTAGCACATGAATTTTATAAGATGAACATTAATTATTTACCTAGAATTTTAAGTGAGGATGTACATAGTAAAACTGGTATTGACATACATCCTGGTGCAAAAATTGGAGATTATTTTTGTATTGATCACGGTACTGGTATTGTAATTGGAGAAACTACCATTATTGGTAACTGGGTAAAAATTTACCAAGGTGTTACGCTTGGTGCTTTAAGTGTTGAAAAAAATATGGCACAAACAAAAAGACATCCAACTATTGAAGACCATGCTGTAATTTATGCAGGTGCAACTATTTTAGGTGGCAAAACAGTTATTGGACACAACAGTATTGTTGGTGGTAATACTTGGGTAACTCAATCTGTAAAACCGAATTCAAAAACATATTATAAAGGCTAAACATTATGCATACTATTTTAGATTTAATTGGAAATACTCCTTTGGTTGAAATAAAAAATTTACAACAAAACCCTAAGGTTAAAATTTTTGTAAAATTAGAAGGTCAAAACCCTGGTGGAAGTGTTAAAGATAGAGCTGCTTATAGTATGATTAAAGGCTTTATGAATAGTAAAAATTACAAAAAAGGCACTCGGCTTATTGAAGCTACAAGCGGCAATACTGGTATTGCACTAGCCATGATTGCACAACAGTTTAATTTACCTATCAGTTTAGTAATGCCCGATAATGCAACTAAAGAAAGAATTTTAACCATGAAAGCTTATGGTGCTGAAGTACTTTTAACGCCTGCCGAAAAAACGATTGAATATTCTAGAACTTATGCGCTAGAATTAGCCAAAAATGAAAACTATTTTGTGCTAAATCAATTTGAGAATGATGATAATTGGAAAGCACATTACCGTACTACTGGTCCTGAAATATGGAACGATACCAATAACAAAATAACACATTTTGTTTCTGCAATGGGAACTACTGGTACTATTATGGGAGTTTCTAGATTTTTGAAAGAACAAAACAATAATATACAAATTGTAGGTACACAACCCAAAGAAGGTTCTAGAATTCCTGGAATTAGAAGATGGTCTCCAGAGTTTTTACCTAAATTTTTTGATAAAAATCGCGTGGATAGTATTATTGATGTTACCCAACAAGAAGCTATCACTTCTATGAAAAATTTAGCGAAAAAAGAAAGTATATTTTGTGGTATGAGTAGCGGTGGTGCTATGAGTGCTGCATTAAAACTAGCAAAGACATTAAATGAAGGTCTTATTGTAACTGTTGCCTGTGATAGAGGTGATCGTTATTTAAGTTCTGGTATTTATGAATAAAAAAAGCAGTTTCTCAAGTGAGAAACTGCTTTAGCGGTTGGAGGTTTAAACCAACCTAATCAACTAACCAAACCTTATCTTTATATTGTTCTATTACTTTTTTTAGTAATGTGTTCTTTTTTTGTTTTTGTCTTACGTGTTACTTTAAAACGTTTTCTGTCTTTTAGAGATACTTTAGTTCCATCTTTTTTATAAATAATGTTTCCTAATCCTCCAAACTCATAAGTTGTATCTGAATTATTGTGATATAGACTTATAGTTCCATCATCTAAAACGGTTAATTCAAACTCTTCATTGTCATTGCCATCATAATTTAATGTTAAAATCTTTAAGTTATCATATCCTTGTACATTAAACACTTCATACCTCCCTGTAAAATCCCATAATAGACTTCCTACATTTGTACCAACATTATCTTGTGATGAATTAAACACACTTACATTTTCTGGTATAAAAGCTAAGAAATTCTCATCATCAAATGCATTTGCTACTCCGCCAGTTGTAACTGTTTTTTCCCATGCTGTATATTCTTGTAAAAAGTATTCGATATTGTCATAAAATATTTGATCATAATCAAAACTATTCACACGATAACCAATAAGTGTATAAGTTACATTTCTATAATGATCTATTAATCTTATTTTAGTTCCTGAAACTTGTACTACTTCTAAATCTACATTTCCATCTAAATCATGATCTATATACACGGTATGTCCGCTTGTACTATAAAAACCTATCTGATCTCCATATCCACCGCCAACAGTACCTATATCTACCAAATTATTATTTGCATATATTTTACCATTCTCAAACGATAAGGTAAATGCTAGTGATAAAAAACGTACATCTCCCGAACCTGTTGTTTGGTTATAATCAATATACCACAAATCATTTGACTGTAATACTTCTTCTAAAGATGCTTCATCTTCATAATAATTATCCTCTACTACAACACATGATGTAAAAAGTATTGTTGTAATTAATATTGCGATTGTTGTTTTTAATGTTTTCATAATCTTTAACTTTAATAGTTACTGAATATCAACATTCAAACTCTATGCCAAAATTATATTTAATGGAAAGATATTTATTAATGTGCTTAAATCATTCATTTACTGATAAAGTAAATCCATCTCTTTTTTGAGGTTTATTTTAACAAATAGCTCTTTTTCTTTTTGTAAATAAACAATTATTGCTTCGTGCTCTTTTAAATTTGGGTATTTACTTTTAACTGGTGGCTTGTTTCCATATTCTCTTTGTGAATCTCCATGCAATATCAACCTTTCTTCTCTAGTTGAAGTATTAATATCTACTCGTAAAACAAGTTTATTTTCTTTATTACTAACAATTATATTTGCTTTTTTACCTTTATAATAAAGCGTTTTAAATACAATGTTTTTTTCTAAATCTTTTCCTAAAATAACAATTTTCACTCCTTTTACACCTTTAACGCCTCCATACCAATTTTGATACGTTGCTTTGGTTAATGTAAAAGGAGTTTTTGTTTTAAAAACAGTATCAGTTTGTTTTTCATTAGTTGCCATTTTTTTATCTGTTTTTGAACTTTTACAACTCACAAACATCACTATAAAAAGTAACAAACCAACTATTTTACTACTGTTTTTCAATATCTATTATTTAATTTCCATTAAAAATGGCATCCTAGCTTGTATTCCTTTTAGTTCAGAAAACTCTTTAATATTCTTATAAATTCTATAATTTTCTGTTCCTATTTCATTTTTAATAATGTTTTCTGTATTTACTTTCATAAATGGCATTTTAGAAAAAGCATCTTCAAAATTCTTTTCGTATCGTGGATAGTTTCTTACTTTATATTCTGTAATATTAGCTAATTCAGCGGCATAAGCAACAGCATCATCTAAGTTTCCTAGCTCATCTACTAAGCCTATTTCTTTTGCTTGCTTACCAGTCCATACTCTACCTTGTGCAATTTCATTTACTTGTTCTTTAGACATTTTTCTTCCTTTAGAAACCCTATCTAAAAATATTTCGTAAAAATCTTCTACACCCTCTTTTGTTACTTTATAAAACTGGTCATTCATTGGCTCAAATGCACTATAACCTAATGACTGTTTATTGGTTGATATTTGCTCTGCATTTATACCCATTTTCTCTGCTAATTTGCTAAAGTTCGGTACAATTCCAAATACTCCTATTGATCCTGTAATTGTTGTTGGTTCTGCAAATATTTTATCTGAATTACATGCTATATAATATCCACCAGATGCTGCATAGTTACCCATAGACACTACTAGTGGCTTCTCTTTTTTAGTCAATTCTAACTCTCTCCAAATCATATCTGATGCTAAACCGCTACCTCCTGGGGAGTTTACTCGTAATACAATTGCTTTAACTTTTTTATCTTTTACTGCCTTACGTAATGCTTTTATTATTCTTTCTTGCCCAATATAAGTTTCATCTCCTTCTCCAAATTTTATTTCTCCTTGTGCATAAACTACTGCTATTCTATCTTTTGCTGTTGATTTAATTCGTCCTTTACCAGATTTAATATACTTTTTTAATGTAACTGTATTTAGTTCTTCATCTAAATCTACACCTAATGCTCCTTTTAATAAATCATCATATTCATCTAAATAAATACTTTTATTAATCAAATTGTTTTCTAATGCTAAATCTGCATTTCTACCTAGTAAACTATCTGCTATTTTATCTATTTCTACTACTGTTTTATTTCTACTTGCAGCAATATCTGCTTTATACTCACTCCAAATAGATTGTAATAATTCCGTCATTTGCTCTCTATTAGCTTCGCTAATTTCGTTTGCTAAAAATGGCTCTACAGCACTTTTGTATTTTCCGTGACGGATTACTTCCATTTTAACACCATATTTATCTTGGAAATCTTTAAAAAATAATAACTCTGCTCCTAACCCTTTTAAATCTACTCCTCCTACTGGATTTACATATATTGAATCTGCTACCGAACTTAAATAATAATTCTTTTGCCCATAATACTCTGCATACGCAGTAATAAATTTTCCTGATTCTTTAAATTCTAACAGCTTATCTCGTATTGCCTGTGTTTGTGCCATTCCTGCATTTACACCTAAGATTTTAATACTAATACCTTTAATATTATCATCCGTTTTTGCATTTTCAATTGCAGCCAATACTTTATGTAAGCTCAATACTTTTGTTTTATCTCCAAATAATTCTGATAATGGATCCGTAACGCTATAATCATCCATTATTTTGTTTTCAAAATTTAATTCTAATACTGAGTTACTTTTAACAACTGCTTTATCTTTCTTTGAAAATGCTGCGCCTATTACTGCAAACATCATAAACATGATAAAAATTGCTATAAATACTCCTAATATAGTTGCCAATAAGTTTCTTAAAAATTTCATTTATTTTATGTTTTATTTATTTTTCTAATCTGACGTTATGTACTTCAAAACGTTACACATTATTATTAAAAATGTTTATAACTAGAATTGCAAAGATATGTTTTTTCTCTTTGTTTTTAGTTTCTTTGTAGCCTCAGAATGAAAATTACCAGAACTACATATTTATCTTTAGGAAGCAATCAAGGGGATACACTTGCTAATTTACAGCATGCTATTAACCAAATTGCGGATTGTATTGGTAAAATCATTCGTATTTCTTCGGTTTATAAAACAAAATCTTGGGGTTTTAAAAGTGATGATTTTTTAAATATTTGTGTGGAGGTTTCTACAAACTTAAATCCAGAACATTTGTGGCATAATGTTTTAGATATTGAAACTTCTCTTGGTAGAATTCGTTCTGAAAACACTGAATACCAAGCTAGATCTATTGATATTGATATTTTACTTTTTGACGATGAAATTATTTTTTCTAAAGAATTAATTGTACCACATTCCAAAATGTTAGAGCGCAAATTTGTACTTGTTCCTTTAGCGGAAATTGCAGCAAATTTTAAGCATCCTATTGCAAAAAAAAGTATTGATTTTTGCTTGCAAACTACTAAGGATGATACTGATGTTGAAAAAACAGATTTAAAATTAGTTAAACCGCTTTCACTTGACGAAAAATACAATTACATTGCTATTGAGGGTAATATTGGTGCTGGCAAGACCACACTTTCTAACATGATTGGCGATGAGTTTAATGCTCGTTTGGTTTTAGAACGTTTTGCTGATAATCCGTTTTTACCTAAATTTTACGAAGATAAAGACCGCTATGCTTTTCCGCTTGAAATGAGTTTTTTGGCTGATCGTTACCAGCAATTATCGGATGATTTAGCACAATTTGATTTATTTAAAAATTTAATTGTTTCGGATTATTATATTTTCAAATCACTTATTTTTTCGCAAATTACCTTACAAAAAGACGAATTTAATTTATACAGACGTATGTTTGATGTGATGTATAAGGAAATTGCTAAACCTGATTTATACATTTACCTTTACCAAAATACAGATAGGTTATTAGAAAACATTAAAAAAAGAGGTCGTGAATACGAAAAAAATATCCAACCTGGTTATTTAGACAAAATTCATAAAGGGTATTTTAATTTTATTAAATCTCAACAAGATTTAAACACTTTGGTTATTGATGTTTCCGAAATGGATTTTGTGAAAAATGAAGATGATTATAATGATATTTTAAAACGGATTAAGGAGTTTTAAAAAAAAATGTTATACTTGCAACACTAAAATTGCATTTGAATTTACTTCCCCTTATTAGAAGATGTATTTTTATTTAGTTATGTATTTGCATATCTAAAAATAAATTTATTAACTTTAAACTCAAAAAAAAATGATTTTGAAAAACAGAAAACTACTTATTATAGGATTAACATTACTAACAACTATCTTTTTTACTAGATGTGAAAAATTTGAAGATATTGAAGATTTAAAGAACTCTCAAACAGACGTTATAATAAATAGAATATCTCTTGATGACTTTTCTTCAAAAGTAAACTTACAGCAAGAACTAAAAACAGTTTCCTCAAAATTTGATTTTAATAAAAGGTCTTCTAAGGGAGGTAATATCATTTCAAATGATAGTTCTTTTACTATATTAACTAATAGAATTTTTGAAACTATAAAAGATTCGATAACCACATATTCATTTCTAATAAAAACTCCAACAGATGCTAATTCTACTTTTGAGAATTTTATGATTACCAAAAGAAACGATTCTTTATCTTATGCAATATATAAATACAAATATCATAATAGTTTTTATGAGAATTTTGATTATGAAATTTCTAAACAAAGTATAAATGAAAATCAAATCAACACTGAAGATTTTAGTGAATATTTAAATAAAATAACTGTTGAAGATGATGGTTGTGCATATTATAGCTATTGGATACAATATTCTCCTAGTCAGGAAGAACACTATGGTCAGCCTGGTCTGTGGAGTACGCCTGTACTCATTACCTGTGGCTTTGATAATAGTGGCAGTAATGGTGGAGGTAGTACTGGTGGGCAAGACAATAATGTTTCTAATGACAATAATACGGAAGATACCACCCATGGAGACACAAATGATAGTGGAACAGATAATAACAATACAGACGACTCTTCACAAAACAATGGTTCTGGAGAGCAATCTTCAGTACCTGCATTTACAGTTAATGAGCCTGAAAATAATATAAATGTTAGAAATGCCATAGATGATTTTTTTAATTCATTAAGTAATGAAGATAGTGATTGTTTAACTCCACAAATTGGTATAGAATTACATGATTTTTTACAAAATAACGCAAATCCTGAAATTACAACTGACGGTGAAATTATTCCTGTAAATATTATTGCCTTTGCTGAGCAAGCTATAGAAGCTGTTTGTGGTGGTGCTGGTGATATAGATTTTACAGCAATGCAAAATATTATTGATTTAAGCAACAATTCTCCTTTTAACTTAGACACTTCTAATTTTTTTAATAATATTTCTCCATTACCTAATGACGGTACACCAGAAGCTGAAAAATTTAATTGTATTTTTAGAAAATTGACCAAATCTCCAAAATTTAAGTCTTTATTTGTAGACACTTTTGCACAAAGTGAAAATGTAAATATAAAATTTGAAATTATTAATTTTGTTCCTGTAAATGGTGTAACAGCAGATGGAGCAACTGATGCCAATATTTTAGATGTTAGAATGCAAACTATAAAGCTAGATAGAGGTAAATTATCAGACAACCATCCTTTGGTTGTTGCACAAACAATCATTCATGAAGCTCTACATGCTTTTATAAATGTTAAACAAGTATACTGCTATAACAATGGTATGATTTCAACTGGTACAAATCAAACCTATATTACAAATTTAAATCAATTAACTTTTGATGAATTATTAAATAATTTTTCTGTTAATTGTGCAGTAAACCAACCTAACCAACACAGATTAATGTATAATCAAATGGTTAATGCAATGGATGAAATGTTAGAAGAAGTTTTTGATGATTTAGTTGCTCCTGAAGATTTAAACCAAGTACAATATTTTTATCCACCGCCAAACGGAGAACAACATATTTTTAATTGGCAAGATGCTCTTCATTATATAAACTTGATAGGCTTACAAGAAGCAATAGAGTATATACAAGATAATCAGCAAGACCCTTCAATTTCTTATTTAGTTGATAAATATGAATCTTATATAAATAATACTATAAATTTAAATCACAACACTTGTAATCAATAACATATGAAAAATCTAATATTAACATTTCTATTAATATATAACGTTAACTCATTTGCATGTAAATGTGAATCAACAAATCTTGATACAAGTTTTTTGACTTCAAGTTTTGTTGCAAAAATTAAAGTTATAAAAAAATATAAAAATTTAGAAGAAGATGATTATTACAAAATTGATATAAAAATATTAGATTTATATAAAGGAAATCAAATAGGTTCAATTTATATTTATGGAAATTCAGAATATCCACAAGATTCAGCTTGTTGGATTTATACTGATGTAGATGATGAAATTATTGTATATGTTTCTAAATACGAAAATGGCAGAACAGAAGTTCGACATTGTTCAAGAATTTTGATTTTAGATAACGAAAAGTATTATAAGTTTGAGAGGTCATATAGTAAAAAAGAACGGTTTGATGATGAATCAAAAATTTTAGGAGTATTAAAAAATTACAATATTAAATATAGTAATAATGGGAAAATTATATTTAATGTGTCTTGTTTTCTTCATTTATTAAATGTTGATTTATTAAACAATAAATTATCGAAGCCAAAAAATCGTCTTGCCATTTATGAATTTACATTAGGTAATGATTATGACATAAAAAAGGTAAAAACATTAAAAGGGTTTAATAAAAAAATTGATAGAAAAATCAAAAAAATAATAAAGCAACAAAAATGGACAAAAGATTTTGGAAAAAAAAATAATTTAAAAAAAGGAATTAAATCCTTTGTGATAATTTATTATCTAAAAAGATATGATGGAAAGAACTATTTAAGAGCTAAATCAATGTAAATGAAAAAATATTAAAAACAAAATATTTACTGGGACTTATAATTTAAACGTCCATTGTGCATTTAGAAAATACTAGTTTTTAAATTGTTTATTTGAGTTATACACTTAGGCGACATAATTTATTTCAATTTACTATTGATATATTCAATCAGTATGTTTACTAATTTTTATAACAAAAAGACTTTTAACACATTGATTATTAAGTATTATTTGTATGGCAACTAACTGACTAACTCCGTAATTTTATTCTATTATTTCAAAATCAAATAATTCCTTTGGGTGCTTTAATTCTAAAGCTTTAGAAAGTGCAAATATAGTGCTAATTGTTGTATTTATTTCTCCTCTTTCTATTCTACCAACCTGTGAAATAGGAATATTTGCATCATAAGCTAAATTCTCTTGCGAAAGCTTTTTACGTTTTCTAATTTTCCGTAGATTATCTCCAAACAATATATTAAATGCTTTATCCTTTACATTTATCATATTGTAAAATTGAGGTCTATTTAAAAAAAATAGCAACTCATATATGCATTATAATAAAATTGTATTACATTTGCAACACTGAAATTACATTTGAGTTTACTTTCCCTTTTTAGAAAATGTATTTTTATTTAATTATGTATTTGCATGTCTAAAAATAAATTTATTAACTTTAAACTCAAAAAAAATGATTTTGAAAAAACAAACCTTAATTAAAACTATACTTTTATTAATTATAACAATGTTATTATTTATTAATTGTGAAAGAGATGATTTTACAAACAATGACAATGAAGATAAAGTATCTTACACTATCAAAAAAATCACTTTAGAAAACTTCTCCACTAAAGAAGACATTGGAAAAATATTAAAAAGCATAAAACAAAATAATAATTCTTACAAAAAGAAACACAGTAAGAATGCTAAAAACGTATATGCTAATGATAGCTCATTTGTTATTTTAACCGATAACATTTTAGAAGCAACCGATAGTACTGCAACAAATTATACTTTTAAAATAAAAAGACCAGAAATAGACACTTTAAGTTTTGAAAATTTAGTGATTAGTAAAAAAAATAATGAAGTTAATTATTTTATTATTAAATATATGAGAGACTCTATTAATCTTGAATTTAAGAACTATACACAAAATATTACTGTGATTAATGAAAATTTAATTAATGTTAATGAATTACAAAATAATGGGTACACGGGTAAATTAGTTTTTGAAGAATGTGCTGTATTTGTATATGAGAGATGTGGTTTTGGAGGTAATGCAGATGGGCATGCATCGGTGTTTTGGCAAGGACACTGGTGTGGCGGAAGCCCCCTTATTGTTGCAGACTATAGTGGATGTAATGGTAGTGGTGGAGGTGGTGGAGATGGCTCCTATGGGTATGGAGGCTCTCCACAAGGCGTTGTTGGTGTAATAGGAGACTCTACCAATAACAATATAAATGTTAGAAATGCCATAGATAATTTTTTCGATTCATTAAGTATTCCTGAAAGAGAAGCAATAACTATAGAAAATTATGTCGCATTAAGTGATTTTTTACAAAATAATGCAAATCTTGATATTATACCTACAAATATTATTGACTTTGCTAACCAAGCTGTACAGGCTATTAGTGAGGGTTCAAATTTAGATTTCACAGTATTACTTCCTTTTTTGACAACAAATGGTGGTTTGATTAATCTAAATGCTACTCCAACGGATACTTTGAATTTTAATAATGCAAGCGACTTTATAGATCATATAAATGATTTTAACAATTCATTTGTAATAGATAACTTGGAAGTAGCTCCTGGACAAAATGGAACAAAAGTAACCAAATTTAAAGGTAAATTTAATCTAGTTATACCTTTATATATTAATGCACACATAACATCCATTTTAGATAACTCAGACACTACCAATATTAATGAATTTGAAATAGTTGAAGTGAATTCTTTTGAAAGTGGTATTACTCCATTTATAGAATGGACGCAAGATTCTCACGAACATTCACAAACAAATCATTTAACGAGCGTAACGATAAACGGTCATTTTACAATCGGTATAAAAATTGGTGGAAATATTTTAACTTATACAGATAGTTGGATAATAATTGTTGTTTATAACAATCAGACAGGGGAGGCAGTAACTCTTAACGTAATCAAAGGAAATTAAATCATCATGGAAACTGAAATAGAAGAACTAAGTCTAGCATTAATAATTTGGCAATTAGCTATTTTTTTACTCTTCCTTTTACTAATATATTTTATAGTTAAAAGGGTAAGAAAGAAGAAATCTTAAAAAAGTTACTTTGTTAACTGTAAAAAAAATAGTTGAATTATATAGTTAATGGTAACGAGAAAAAACATTATACCAACTGACTTATCAATACACAAATAAATCCTGTGCCTAATAAATAGGACTATGAGCGGTCGGTACGACCGAGCGAGTAGTCTGATGTTGAACTACATCTAGCAAATATTTTTCACCTATGTAATTTGCGACGGTTTTGTAGATATCTAAAAGATATTTTATTTAGTTTCTATGAAAATATTTCTAAATAAATAACCATTTAAATGAATTTAAGAATGTTAAAGATACAAAATTTAAACTATTCAAAACTAATTTTAAAATTACTACTTGAACTTACGAGCTAGCCGCCTTTGGCGGATTTAGTTCAACAAAAAATAAAACAATGCCGTAAATTTTCACTATAAAATGCGGTACTATTCTTAATTCACATAATTAATTATTTAATATGAAAAAATTATATCTTTATTTTTAGATAAGCCACAATATAAGTATAGTTGTGAACAAAATTTAGGATTTGGATTTGCTATAAATAGCAAAGACAAAAGGTTTTTAACTGATTATTATAAATTTGACATTTACAATATAAAAGGTTTTAGTACCAATAAAAAATATGATTATGAATACTACACTCTAGAAGAAATACGGAAAGAAATTTCTATCGATACGATTAAATATAAAACAATCAAGGAGTTTACAAATAATAAAAACCCTTGGGTAATTCATAATAAATTAACCCACATTATTCATAGACTATCAATAAAGGTAAAAATTCAGGGTAGAAATTTTTGTGTTTATTTTTTTGTCAAAAACAATATTATTTCAGCATTATTATCAACTATAATTGACATTATTTATG
>Ga0256840_1002837_pt1 | contig 14800 bp, 17 predicted proteins | sample 355202metaG_FD_185969 | JGI IMG/M metagenome (GOLD analysis project Ga0256840, IMG submission 185969) | Hydrothermal vent microbial communities from Mid Atlantic Ridge, Atlantic Ocean - 355-202 | ecosystem: Environmental > Aquatic > Marine > Hydrothermal vents | place: Atlantic Ocean: Mid...
TGCAGTTTCTGCTGTTCTGCCTAGCACCTCTGTGTAAAATCTGCTTACAAAGTCTTCTACATTATCTGCATAGGTGAAGACAGAGAAACAAAGACCCATTCCTAGGGTTAAAACTAACTTTTTCATCGCTATTCTTCTAAATTTAGATTTACAATAATAATATTGTATTAAATTCAAGTATACTTTAAACTCTGTTAGCTGAGTGTTTCTGGTTCAGATAGATTTAGTCATATCCTACTTACTAAGACATTGTAAGTATGATTTCCATCATCTATTAGCATAATTTTGTTAAAATAGCTTCAATTATTGATGAGGATTAAATAGATATGGAAACATTTTTAAAAGAAGCAAAAGCTTCAAGCAGGGTACTTTCAACATTGAGTGGTACTGAAAAGAACAAGATACTCAAAGCGATGGCTCAAGGATTAAGAGATAACAGCATAACTATTTTAGAAGCCAATGCCTTAGATATGCAAGCAGCTAAGACAAATGACCTTAGTGCAGCACTTAAAGACAGACTCTTACTAGATGATAGTCGAGTAGAAGGTATGGCTGTAGCTATAGAACAAATAGCAGGACTTAAAGAACCAGTAGGACGTGTACTTGATGGTTGGTATGCAAATGCAGGCTTTAAGATAGAAAAAGTGACAGTTCCTATTGGGGTCATTGGGGTGATTTATGAGTCTCGCCCAAATGTGACTGCTGATGTAGGAGCATTATGTTTTAAGTCTGGAAATGTTGCCATACTTAAAGGGGGAAAAGAAGCAGAACACTCTAACAAAGCCATAGCTTCTGTGTTGCAAGGTGTACTAAAAGCCCATGATTTACCTGTGGGAGCCATAGCACTTTTACCTGACTCTTCACGTGAGGGTGTGGCAAAACTCATTAAGCAAGATGATTATGTAGACCTGATAGTGCCTCGTGGTGGAGAAGCACTCATTAAGTATGTCTCTTCCAATGCTACTGTGCCTGTAGTGAAACATGACAAAGGACTTTGTCATACCTACATAGATGAAGATGCTGACTTTGAGAAAGCCTTGGCGATTAGTATCAACGCTAAGTGTAGACGTACAGGTATTTGTGGTGCTTTAGAGACTTTACTTATCGATGAAGCAGTTGCCCTTGAAATACTACCTCAAATAAAAGAAGCCTATGATGCACAAGGAACAGAGATAAGAGGTTGTCCCAAAACGCAAGAAATCATCGAGGTTACTGCTGCATCAACCGAAGACTATGCCACAGAGTATTTGGACAATATCTTGACTATCCGCGTGGTAGAAGGAGTAGAAGGTGCCATATCTCACATAGAAACCTATGGCTCACAACATTCTGAAGCCATCATCACTGAAAACTATAGCACAGCAGAACACTTTTTAAATACTATAGATGCTGCCTGTGTGTATTTGAATGCAAGTACGCAGTTTACAGATGGAGGGGAATTTGGTTTTGGTGCAGAAGTGGGCATTAGTACAAACAAACTTCATGCTCGTGGACCGATGGGCGTGAGTGAACTTACCACGTATAAATATAAAATATATGGTAATGGTGAAACGAGATAATTTATAAGCATTACTAAAGCTTTATTGGCTAGAATAGCTAAAATTTAATATAGATAGGATTTAACATGACAATTGCAAACGAAAAAAATGTTGTAGGTATTGAGTACGAAGTAAAAGAAGCAGGAACAGATGTTGTTGCTGACAGTAACAAAGGTGGACAACCACTAGAGTTTATCATGGGTAAAGACCAAATTATCCCAGGGCTTGAAAAAGCACTTGTTGGTATGAGTGAAGGCGAAAGTGCAGACATCATTGTTAAAGCAGAAGACGCGTATGGTGAAAGAAAAGAAGATGCAGTACAGACTCTTCCTAAAGAGCAGTTTGAGGGTGTAGATTTAAAAGAAGGTATGACACTATATGGACAAGGTGAAAATGGTCAAAGTACACAAGTTATCGTACAATCATTTGATGATAAAGAAGTAACAATCGACTTTAACCACCCATTGGCTGGTAAAGACTTAATGTTCTCAGTAAAAATATTGAGTGTAAGACAAACAACACTTGAAGAGTTAACTTCAGGTGCAATAGCTAGCCCTGAAAGTGGTGGCTCATGTGGTACAGGATGTGGTTGTCACTAAGACCCTATTCTCATCTATCACTTAACAAACGCAGTCGCCGTCTGTTAAGTGGATATAATTCATTTTTACTATCTTATTCTAACGCTTTAATCCAAACACATTTTTACAAAATTCATATTTTCAGCTTCTTTCTAGGATGAATAAAGTATGTCTAAATCTTCATTTAGCTATGATATAAGTGAATATAATAAATTATAATTTGTTTTTAGGGAGGGTACAAGTGTGATTGAAGTTACAAATGAAGAAGAAAAATTTAACATAAATGATATACTTAAAAGCGTCTTTATATCGTTACAAAAAGAACCTGACTGCAATCACTGTCAGCTAGTTTATGCTATGGACAAGACAGTACCTAAGATGTTTAAAGGTGATGTAAAAACAATAGAAGAGTACTTGGTTAAAGTATTTTACTTTATATTAAAAATAAATAAACAAAGTGAAATACTTGTAGAGATACACGGTCCCAAAGAATTTGTCTATGTTGATGATATTATCTTCACGATGAAAAATATAACTGTGACTGAAGAAGATATGGATACATTACAAAAAATGGTTGAGTATGAAAGCAATGTACTTGATGCTAAACTTAATGCCTATAGTAGAACCACACTTACAATTCGTCTGCCTTTTATTATCTCTAAACTTGGAGGACGAAGACACTATAGATTGCCTTCAAAATCTCTTTTGCAAAAAAATGTTCTCATTATGGCAACGAGTCAAAATATTACTTTGAGTATCACCAAAATGTTTAAATACTTTCCTTATAATGTAGATATGAGTATGCAAATATTTGATGAGAGTGTATGTGATTTAAGTCAGTATGATTTACTGGTTGTTGAAGATAAACTTATGAGTGAGACATTAGCTAAAGCATGCCAAAGTGTGCAGCAAACAAAAAATCTCAAATGTGTCATACTTGGGAAGATGGAGAATACAGATATAAAACCATCGTTTACGGTTTCGGATTCTTTGTATCAGCCTATTACACAGGAAAGTATTTTTGAGTTAATTATTTCAGTTTTTGCAGACCAATATGATTCAGAACAGTTTCTTGAAGATAAGGAAAAAGAAGCAGAAGTCACATCATTGACACAAAATAATTTTCAAAATAATGAACTAAAAACAGAAAAATTCGTAGTCAAGCCACTAAAAACGGATACTTTTCAAAGTATCCTAGAAGATAAAAAAAATAAATACACAGTTGTTCTAGATACAAAATTGGGTAAAAAAAATGCTAAAAAACTGAGACTAAATTATGATGATGAGTTAGAAAACTTTTTTGATATGTTTGATGGTTCAGACCTCTATTTTAGACAGATAGTTAATGAAAAATCACTACATAAGATTAAAGAGTTTTGTATAGATTTAGAAAAATATTCAAAAATAATTGGTGCAGAAAGTATGCTTAAATTTACAGAAGTTATCAGTCTTATGTTTGTCTATAAAAAAACAGATACATTGCCCATTTATCCAGGCAGATATCATATAGAACTAAAAAAACTTTTTAAAGAGATGGAGCGTTATTTTTCTTAATGTCTATCTATCTCTTTCGCTACTTACTTACTTTACTAGTTCTTCCCACTCATCTTAAACTCATTTAGGTAAAATTACAACATATTATTTTATTAACAAAAGGACTACGATGTCGATACGATGTGCATTTTTATTTCCAGGTCAAGGGTCTCAGTCTCTTGGGATGGGACAAGACTTTTTTAACAACTCCGAGGTAGCTAAAAAGATGTTTATAGAGGCAAGTATACAAACAGGTATTGACTTCTCAGAACTCATGTTTGAAGAAAACGCTTTACTGGGACAAACGGAGTACACTCAACCTGCCATTTTACTAGTAGGAGCGATGGCTCATAAGATATTTACCGATGAGACAGGCATAAAACCTGTGCTTACTATGGGACACTCACTAGGTGAGTTTACCGCACTTGTTGCTGCTGGAGCCTTAGATGCAGTAGATGCTGTGAAGCTTGTAAACCTTAGAGGTCAACTCATGGCTAAAGCATGTTCTAAACAAGAAGTGGGGATGATGGTCTCTTTAGGACTCTCAGATGATGCAGTTGAAAAACTTTGTGAAGAACAAAGAGAAGCTGGGCTACAAGTCTGGGCAGTTAACTATAACGCTGACGGACAGATAGTCATTGCAGGGATCAAAAAAGATTTAGAACTATTTGCACCTATGGTAAAAGAAGCAGGAGCAAAAAGAGCAATGTTACTTGACATGTCTGTAGCGTCTCACTGTCCACTGCTAGAGTCTGCGTCTGCACCACTTGAAGCAAAACTCAAAGAGATGTTAAAAGATGACTTCATCGCACCTGTTATTTCTAATGTTACAGCTAAAGCATATGACACTAAAGCCGAGGCACTAGACTTACTTCCACAACAACTTGTAAAACCTGTTCTCTATAAGCACTCTATGGCTAACATAGACGATGAGGTAGATTGTTACATAGAATTTGGTCATGGTAATGTACTCAAAGGATTGAACCGTAAAGCAACAAAAAAACCACACTTCAACGTAAGTGACATGGCAACGCTAGAAACAACCATAGCGACCATAAAGGAATTAGATGTCTAAAATTGCCATTATGGGAGCTATGCCTGAAGAGATAGAGCCGATTGTTGCTAAACTTGCTAACCTAAAAGAGACAGTCTATGGAGCTAACACGTATTATGAAGGTTCATATAATGGACAAGATGTTGTTGTTGCTTACTCCAAAATAGGTAAGGTCTTTGCCACACTTACTGCTACGATGCTCATAGAAAAGTTTGGCTGCGATACCTTACTTTTTTCTGGTGTGGCAGGAGCGATTTCTGATGAACTGAAAATTGGTGATCTCATCATTGCAGATGGGCTTTGTCAGCATGACTTGGACATCACTGCTTTTGGACACCCTTTTGGGTTTGTACCTGAAGGTGAAGTGTGTATCCCTACGGATGTGACTTTGAGAAATATCGCTAAAGAGGTAGCCAAAGCTAAAGGTTTAGTACTAAAAGAAGGCGTGATTGCCACGGGTGATCAGTTTGTGGCAAATGCTGAGCGTAAGGACTGGATAGGAGACACTTTTAATGCAGATGCTTTAGAAATGGAAGGTGCTTCTGTTGGGGTAGTTTGTTCTGCACTAGATGTACCGTTTTTTATACTCCGTGCTATTTCTGATAGTGCAGATATGGATGCAAGTTTTAATTTTGATGAATTTTTGGAGTCATCTGCGAAGATATCGGCTGATTTTATTTTGTCGATGGTTGATGCTATAAAATAATATTTATTTATTTGTTTTGTTTGTCATATTTCCTTTTGTTTGGAGTGTGGCGTAGTTTTCTTCTTACTTTTCTAGAAAAGTAAGCAAAAGTCGTCGTGGTTCTTGAAACGCTACATATTTTTTGCAAGCGTGCAAAAAATATGGCTTATAAGGTCATTCACCACGACAAGGCACGCATACGCGTGATTTGATAGGATGTTATTGGTATGGATTTAGAACAAGATAGACAAAGACGCTCAAAAACCAAAACTATCCCTATGAGTAAGAAATTACTTCGTATCATTGGTAAGACCAATGGGGAGTTTAAACTCATAGGTGAGGGTGATAAAATACTTGTAGGCTTGAGTGGGGGTAAGGACTCCTTGGCACTTGTTCATGCTTTAAAACATATGCAGCGTCATGCACCTTTTTCTTTTGAGTTTGAGGCTTGTACTATAAAGTATGGTATGGATGGGGAAAACTATGCGTTTCTCACTAAGCATTGTGCAGAGTATGAGATAAAACATACCGTTTTTGATACCAATATCTTTGATGTCTCACAAGATGCCATTCGTGAGAACTCTTCGTTTTGTAGCTATTTTTCTCGTATGAGAAGAGGGGCGTTGTACTCGTTTGCAGAAGAACATGGTTTTAACAAAGTGGCTCTTGGACATCATTTTGATGACACCGTAGAAAGTTTTTTTATGAACATGTTTTACAACGGTAGCATGAGAGCATTAGCTCCCATCTATAAAACAAGTCGTGGCTTTCATCTTATCCGTCCACTGATACAGGTACGTGAACGTCAGTTAATGGACTTTGCTTTAAGTAATAACTTACAGGTTATAGGTGATGAAGCTTGCCCAGCAATGATGAAAGATGTCAAGATGCCTCACGCTAGAGCCAGTACAAAAGCATGGCTTGCTGAGATAGAATCTAAAAATAAAGATGCCTTTAAGATGTTTAGGGCATCCTTTAAACATATACATGATGATACGTTTTTAGACCCACAACGTTGGGATAGAGATGATATACCAAAGGATTAATATGCGAAAGATACTACAATTTTTAGTACTCATGAGTATAGGTGTACTAGCAGGTGATGAGGGGATTTTACCTAGGCAGTTTACTGTTGATTTAGCAAAAAAATGTCAAGTACTTATGCTTCATGTCACCCCAGATAGAAAGTCGAAACAAATCATGACCTATGCCTCTTACGGCGATAAGGTAGAAAATATGGGATGTGTGAGAGAGATTACACAAAAAGAACTAGAGAGTATTCCTGAAGAAAAGCGTTATTATATAGCATGGAAATACCCTGTATGGTGTCGTGTCGCCGTGGGGATTAAACAAGGATGGGTACTTCAACAGTATTTGAAAAATGAGGATTTAGAAGAAGAAGAGCTTTAATGCATACGTTTAAAGCGAGTACTTCAACAAGGCTCGATAAAAGCCTAACAGCTACATTGCAAGTAAGTAGAAATCAGGTAGAAAAACTCATAAAAGATGGGCTTGTGACCGTTAATGGGAAAAGCATCAGGAAAACCAGCTATAAAGTACTAGAGGGTGATGAAATAGCTTATGAGTTCAAACAAGCCCAAAAACGTGTTGTACCTCCCATAGATTTTGATGTTGAGATACTCTATGAAGATGAACATCTTTTGATTGTAAATAAACCTAGTGGCTTGGTAGTACACTCTGCACCCTCAGTGAAAGAACCTACACTTGTGGACTGGCTCATACATAAGGGTATTTCTCTTTCAACCATCTCTGGGGAAGAACGTCATGGGATAGTGCATCGTATAGACAAAGAGACTACAGGTGCTTTAGTTGTTGCTAAGACAAATGCAGCCCATGAAAAACTTAGTCTTCAACTGCAAGACAAAAGTATGGGGCGTTATTATCTAGCGTTGATAGACTGTCCACTTAAAGATGATATTATCGTAGACAAGCCTATAGGGCGTAACCCAAAGAACAGGCTAAAGATGGATGTTGTTGTGGGAGGAAAAGAGGCTAGAACGGCTTTTGTCAAGCTCACACAAACCATGTATGACGTAGAACTTATAGCGGCTAAACTCTTTACAGGACGTACGCATCAAATACGTGTACATCTTAATACTTTAGGCCGTCATATCTTAGGAGATGATTTATATGGTTTTAAGAGCAAAAGAGATAAAATTCCAAGAGTTTATCTACATGCATATCTGCTATATTTAGTCCATCCTTATACGGGCGAAAAAATGGAGTTTATAGCCCCACTTTTTGATGATATGACAACATATATGGATAAATATTTTGACCAAAATGAAGTTGATACTAAAATCAATCCAAATACATTGGGAAACCTTTTTAATACCTTACAGTAAGCAGGAACTATGCCACATCTAAAAGTGCAGCCTTTTGACAGGGCTGTCATACAAACAAAGCTAAAAAACTCAGACATTATGACTTCTGTGGCTACTTCACTCACAAGTGGTGACATGCTCATAGCAGTGGAACATGCTGGTGAAGAGTTTTTACTACAGTTAAAGTCAGATGAAAAGGCGTATTTACTCAAATATGATAAAGTAACAAGACCCTTAAAAGTAAACATACTTAAAGAGGCACTTGGCATGGTGACAGAGGAGTTAGGGCTAAATGTACTCTCTTCAAACATTGCTTTGTCTAACACAAAAGCAGCACTCTCTTCAAAATATTTTAAGAAGATAGAAGACTTTGAAAACATGGACTACCCAAAAGAAAAAGTCTGTGTTGAGGTAGGGTTTGGTTCGGGGAGACATTTGCTCTATCAAGCACAGAAAAACCCTGATACACTTTACATAGGACTTGAGATACACACACCTTCAGCTCAACAAGTACTCAAACAGATAGAACTGCAAGGTCTTGAGAACATTTGGGTGGTAAACTATGATGCACGTCTTTTTTTAGAAATGTTACCTGCAAACCTTTGTACACAAATCTTTGTGCATTTTCCTGTGCCTTGGGATAAAAAACCACAACGAAGAGTCATTTCCAAAAGTTTTTTAGAAGAGTCCATGCGAGTACTAGAGAAAAATGGACGTTTAGAACTACGTACGGACAGTGATAATTACTTCTGGTATGCCTTGGAAACTTTTTTTTCAGTCCCTAAAACGCAACTTGAAGTACGTAAAAATGAAGCCCTAGAAGTCACCAGTAAATATGAAGCAAGATGGCTTAGACAAGAGAAAGATATCTATGATGTCTATGTAAAATGTATGCAAGAATCACAAGAGTGTAAAACAGTGATAGATTTTAACTTTAATACTGTAAAATATACTAAATCTATTGAAACGAGACTACCTAAAAAAGCCATCGTAGAAGAGGGATATTTTGTACACTTTGAACGTATCTTTAAAGTAACGGAGTCAAGTTTGTTGATTAAATGTGCTTTTGGTAGTTTTGATAGACCAGAACATAAATATATATTTTTAGAGGAAGAGGGATGCCGTTATTTTGTGTCACCACCAGTCAAAACAGCTGTCAACCTTCAAGCACATCTAAAACTAATAGAGCTTTTAATGCTCACAGAAGGGTAGCCCATGTCTAATGTTATTCAGGCGTCAAACCTTACTTTAGCTTACGATGATGGAGAAAAAGAGATTATAAAAGATGCTAATTTTAGCATCAAAAAAGGTGAATTTGTTTTTATCACAGGACCAAGTGGTTCTGGTAAATCTACACTCTTGAAGTCTCTTTATGGTCAGTTAAAACCTATTACAGGGAGCCTTATAGTAGGGGGTAATGACCTAGCAAATATACGTCGTAAAAAATTGCAAGAGTTACGTACGCATATGGGTATCATATTTCAAGACTATAAACTTGTCAATGAATGGACAGTTTCAAAAAATGTTGTACTGCCTTTGATGATAGCTGGCTACTCTAATGAAATACAAGAAACGCAGGCACGTAGGCTACTTAAACATGTAAAACTTTCTGAGTATGGAGATAAGTATCCCTTGGAACTTTCAGGTGGAGAACAGCAACGTGTAGGAGTAGCACGTGCATTATCTAAGAACCCTGTAGTTATCCTAGCAGATGAACCAACAGGTAACCTTGATGATTATTCATCAAATGTCATTTGGGATTTAATGGAAAATGCCTGTCAGCAATTAGACACAACAGTTTTGGTGGTCACACATAAAATACCTACTATTTTTTCGTTGCCGTACAGACATTTTATTATAGAAAGCAAGGGTGTATATGAAGTTCATTAAAAATCATCTTATGTTTATTTTACCATTGATGGCTATTTTGTTGGGTGTTGAGTTTTACTTAGTGTTTGAACGTACAACAAACTCTTATGAAAAGAACCTCACCGAAGGCTATACCATGCTATTAGTGAGTAAAAAACCTGTAGAACTTTCTACTTTTCAAAAATTAAATACACATATTATCACGGCTAAACAGATAGAACGAAGTCACATTATCACAGAAGTGGCAAAAGGCATTAGCAAAAGTAACTCAGAGGCTATTTTAAAAGCACTTCCATACTTCTATAACCTTGGGTTAGATTCATATTTACATACAAAAGAACTAGCACAAATAAAAAAAGACCTTCTCTCGGACAAAAATATAAAAAAAGTAGAAACTTTTGGCTCTTCTTATAACTCTAGTTATCGACTCTTTGCTTTTATAAAATTGACCTTGAAAATATTCATTATCTTTATGGCCATCGTGAGTTTATTTCTTATCATCAAACAAATGGAGATATGGAAATATGCTCATAAAGAGCGTATGCAGGTGATGGAAATCTTTGGGGCTCCACTGATGTTACGTTCAGGGGTATTGTTTCGTGTGGCATTTGTTGATGCTATTTTTGCCACGATATTTGTATCCGCTATATTTTTCTACATCAAGTTTTATTGGGTAGCCCAAAGTGGCATAGATATCATGATGGAAAATAAAGAAGCTCTGTTTCAAGTAGCAGATATAGGTATATTGTTTGGCTCTGCTATAGGCATTGTCATAGTTGCAGTGTATACGGTAGTGTTTTCAAATAAGGGAGTGCAGGAGTGAAATCCTTCTTCATATCTTTGTCTCTAGCGATTGCTGTAACCTCTGGGCTTCTTTGTGGAGCATCAACGACAAGTAAGATTAAACATTCTAAAAAAACATTATCGGCTACTTCTTCAGAAAAGAAAAAAGCCAATAGACGTTTAGGTAAGATTGCTAAAGATATAAAATCTGCAGAAAAAGATATTGTCTACTTAGAAAAGAAGATTGAGAAGCTAGCTGAAAGTAAAGCTAAAACAGAAAAAAAATATGAAAAACTAAAGAAAGAACTTTCTACTTTTGAACAAGATTTTAAAGAAACAAGTCACTCTTTAGAACGTAAGCGAAAAAAGTTTATTTCGTTACTCTCTGAGCAGTTCTCCATTGTATTTGCTATGGAACAAGCTCATGAACCTACAAGGGAGTCTATCATATTGCATGAGGTATATGCTGCGTATAAAAAGCAAAATACACACTCTTTGGCGAGCTTACGTTCAGATATCTCCACACTTAAAAAACGTAAAAAATCTAAACTCTATTTACGAAATAAAACAAAAAAAGAGATAGCAAGTATCATCAAAAAAAGAGACTCCTTTGCACAAAAAAAAGCAGCCAAAGAGAAGTTACTCAAAAAACTTTCACTCGATGAAGAGAAATATAATGCAAAACTTGAAAAAATAGTAGATAAACAAAATTCACTACGTTCTACACTGGCAAAACTAAATATATTGCGTACCCAAGAGGTAGAAGAAGCACGTAAGATTGCTGCTGCAAAAAAAGAGGCGATGCGTCTAGAAAAAGAGAGACAAAGAAAGATACGTGAAGCCAAAGCACTAGCACGAGCGAAAGCTCGAAAAGCAAAAGATGCTTTACGTAAAGCAACAACAGAAGAGCAAAGAGTTGAAGCACGCATAGCTGCAAAAGAAGCAGAAGTTGAAAAGAAAAAAGTCTATAAAGAGAGTGCAAAAGTTAGACAGATAAATTCATCATATACCAAATCTAAAACCTATAAGTACAGAGGTAACAAAACCATCTCACCTTTAGCTGGTGCAAGAGTCATTAAGAAGTTTGGTACCTATGTAGACCCTATTTACAAGATAAAAATATTTAATGAATCCATTACCCTTAAATCTAAAACCCCTAATGCAAAAGTAAAAAATGTACTCAATGGTAAAGTGGTGTTCGCAGGTAAAAGCTCCATGTTAGGTAAAGTTGTAGTTGTATCTCATAGTCATAAAATGCACACAGTCTACGCAGGACTCTCCAAAATAGCTCCAACCATTCGTGTAGGCTCTAAGATAAAAAAAGGGTACATTGTAGGAAAAGTGACAGAAAAACTCATATTTCAGGCGACTAAAGACTCTAAACATATTAATCCGTTGAAGCTTATTAAAATTTAGATTTTAGGTTATGAATTTAAAAACGGACAAAAGTATTACCTACACTACGACCAAGTAGGAAGCCTAAGAGCCATAAGCGACACAAGCCACAACATCATAAAAGAAATCACTTATGATACTTATGGTAATATTTTAACAGACAGTAACGAAGCGTTCACCATACCGTTTGGCTTTGCAGGTGGACTGTACGATGCAGATACCAAGCTGACACGCTTTGGGTACCGTGACTATGATGCTTATACTGGGAAGTGGACAGCCAAAGACCCTATTGGGTTTAGTGGTGGGGATAGTAACTTGTATGGGTATGTGTTGGGGGATCCTGTGGGGTTTGTGGATCCCGAAGGATTGAGCAGCATAGTTGATGATATAGCTCAATGGGCACTTGGCATACCTACTCAAGCAATGATAAAAGAAACACTCTATCCTCAATGTGGTGCCTATGGTTTTGATTGTAAAGATACTGTGGGTACTTATTGGAATAAATGCCAAGCAGGGACTTTAAAGTGTGACGATTGTGAGGAAAAATGAAAAATTTAAAATGTATAATTATTATAATTATTTTTACTTCTATTGTCAATATAGGTATAGGAAATTATTTTTATAAAAATATATCGACAAGCAATGTAGCTTCTAAAAATATGTTAGAAATTAGCTTATTAAGAAGTCTAGATAAAAATGATACAGAATCAGTTAAAACTATATTAGCTGATAGAATAATATATGATATTTATTATGTTGGGAAAGGTGAATTTAACAAAAAGTATTTTACATCAATATGTGCAAGTTTCAATCAAAAAACATATCAATTATTATTAGATAATAATAGAGAAAATAGAATTTTTAAAAGTAAAGAATTTAAAGCTGGTATAAAAGATATTTATTCACTTTGTTCTCTTCACTAGCTACCCAAGCCCGAATTTCTCTCTCTGGCTCCCACGTTCCTCGTTTGTATAATCAAAAACCACTCAAGTAAAGCAGATATAATCAAACTGTAGAGTCGGTTGATGTAGATTGATTTTCTCGTTGAAGCCGTTATAAAAAATGAGCTTGTATGGGAGCTAAATTACTAAACTGATAACTTGGGTGGAAACAGAGTCGGAGATAATCCAGACTGCATTTACAAGCGAAAGTCAGGTTTAGTGAATATCACACAGAACAAAAAAGTTCTGTGCTACCGAACTCTTCATAAAAATGGAGGTTCTCATGAACAAGTATATCGGAATAGATGTAGCAAAAGCAACCCTACAAATATATATTCCTCGTTCCCATCCGTCCTCGGTGGGAATGTATACGAGAGTAACAATAACAAAACAAACTATTAACCCTAAAAAAGCTATAATACTCAATGGGAAGAAGTAGATATACAATATACGAACCAACACATCCACATTTTTTAACTTGTACCATACTCAATTGGTTACCAATATTTACAAGAAAAGAAAGTGTGCAGATAATAATCGATAGTATAAAACATCTACAAAAAGAAGAAAACCTAAAACTCTATGCTTATGTCATACTTGAAAACCATCTACATCTTATCGCTCAAAGTGATGATATAGGCAAGAGTATGAGACACTTTAAATCATTTACTGCAAAAGCCCTCTTAAAACTATTGCAAAAAGAGAATGCCCAAACACTATTAGAACAGTTTAGGTTTTACAAAAAAGCTCATAAAGCAGATAGGACTTATCAGATATGGCAAGAGGGATACCAACCAAAACTCATGCAAACAGATGTCATGATGATAAGTAAGATTAAGTATATCCATCACAACCCTGTAAAGCGTGGCTATGTAGATGAAGATAAACATTGGAGATATTCTTCTGCTAGAAATTATGAGGGTATTGATGGCTTGATTGAAGTGGAGAGATTTTGGTAGATATAGCTCTGATATTCATTCCCACCGAGGACGGATGGGAACGAGGAAAGCGACTAAAGACTCTAAACATATTAATCCATTGAAGCTTATTAAAATTTAGATTTACACAATGGTTTTAACGGCTTTAACCCCCTCCTAACTAACCTTTAGATATAATCGCGAAATTAATTATAAAGGCTTACTTTGATTAAACGTGTTTTAGTGAAATTTTCTGGTGAAGCTTTGGCTGGTAAAGAAGGATACGGGATTGATACACAAATCCTTAACTTTATCGCTGGTGAGATAAAACAACTTGTAGACAATGGTGTAGAAGTAGGTATCGTAGTAGGTGGGGGTAACATTATTCGTGGTGTCTCTGCTGCTGCTGATGGTATTATCAAAAGAACATCTGGGGATTATATGGGTATGTTGGCAACAGTGATTAACGGTGTTGCTATACAAGAAGCGTTGGAACACTGCGGTCTTGATGCGAGACTTCAATCTGCAATTGATATGCAAGAGATAGGTGAAGCATTCATAGTGCGTCGTGCAAGACGTCACCTTGAAAAAGGGCGTGTGGTTGTCTTTGCAGGTGGTACAGGTAACCCTTACTTCACTACAGACACGGCTGCAACACTTAGGGCCTCTGAGATAGAAGCAGAGCTTCTCATCAAAGCAACCAAAGTTGATGGTGTGTACGACAAAGACCCCAACAAGTTTGACGATGCAGTAAAACTTGATACTTTAACTTATGACCAAGCATTGACAGACCATATTAAAGTGATGGATGATACTTCTATCGCTTTAGCAAAAGAAAATGGATTACCTATTGTTGTATGTGACATGTTTGAAAAAGGTAATTTATTGGCTATTATTAAAGGCGATATGTCTTTATGTTCTATTGTTAAATAGAAATCAATATAGAAATTTAAGGAAATAATATGAGAACAGAACAACTAACAGCACTGGCACTAGAAAAAGTAGATTTTGATAAATATCTTCTTGCAAATGCAGTAGGTAAAAGAGCAGAAGCTATTGCAAATGGAGCACCTGCTGTTTTAGATATAGATACATCAGATATGAAATATGCAGACATTGCACTTCAAGAAATAGCTGAAGGTAAAATCACTGTAGCTTTAGA